>Ga0183101_1000055_pt1 | contig 36160 bp, 31 predicted proteins | sample Biomet3_FD_127790 | JGI IMG/M metagenome (GOLD analysis project Ga0183101, IMG submission 127790) | Microbial communities from bioreactor (seeded with sewage sludge) at LBNL, California, USA - Biofuel metagenome 3 | ecosystem: Engineered > Bioreactor > Anaerobic > Unclassified ... | reverse complement strand
CGGCGTCAATGGTGCCTTCACCACTGCCGAAGCCATATCCGGCGATGTACTTGCGGGTCGGAAGAGTGAGACGGCTGGAGAACTCGACAATGCCGGCATCATCATAAAGAGGGATGCCCGCAATGTGGGTCTTCATCGCATAGGACTCAAGGGCGGCAGTGACCTCGGCGGCCTTGGTGTTGTTCCAATCCTCGGCCGCGGAATAGTCATAAATCCCGTCCGCAAGAGTCGGCGTAATCGAACTGCTGCTACTCGACTCAGACGAACTCGAACTGCTGCTACTCGAAACAGACGAACTCGAACTGCTGCTACTCGACTCAGATGAACTCGATGTCGCAGCCGACGAACTTACTGGTGCACTCGACGAAGCGGCTTTTGACGAACTCGTAGTTGTTCCACCACAACCAGCAAGTCCTAACAAAGCAGCAACACCAAGCACAACCAAACTTTTATTGCGCATGTTTTTTGCTCCTTTCACGCGTATAGGAATATGAAATACCTCTTCGAAATTATGTCAATGATTATTTTAACGAAAAAATAGCTTGGAAGCGCTTCCAGAAAAGGGCAAAAAACAGTCAATATTGAACAAAAACAGCCAAAATTGAAAGAATACTTGCCACAAGGAGAACTATCCCTCCGACAACGAAGAAAGGCAAAAAGTAGGGCTTGTTCGCCTGGCGTTTCCCCCGCTTATATTCATGATAATCGTAGGCGGTATCGAACTGTTTCTCGTTTCCAGGTTTAAAGGACTCAAAGAGACGGAGAAAGCTGTATCTCATCGTATCAAAAACACCGGTTCTACCGATATAGACCAATACAGGGATGAGGATCATCGGGGCTGAAGCGAGGAACAAAGCGTCCGCATAGCCCGTAAGGCTCCATTTTTTCTCGAGGAAGAAAACCAAACAAAAGATTCCCGCGCTGAGAACAACCGCGAAGATCCAACCGACAAGCCGACTTCTTCCGCTTTGCATAGCAACGAGACTATAAGCCGAGCAAGAAAAAAGGGCAATCTTTCTTTTTGATTTTCCCTTATATATAAGAATAAGGATAAAAAAGACGCACCCAGAGGATGCGTCTTAAACTTTCATCCAAGGCGATTAGTTCGCCATGAATTCGACCGTGCAGCTCGTATCGCTCACGTCCGTGACCTTGAAGTTGTAATTCAAAGTGGTGTGATCGTTGAACTTCGTGCCATTGGTATAGAAGGCTTGCTGACGCGAATTGGAATAGTAATTCAAACCATCGCCAACGCCGAAGATGTTGCTTTGGTTGCCCATCGAAGCATAGAAGCCCGTGCCCATGAACGAATCGGTCTCGCCCGGAGTGATAATGCAAACTGTGCGATAATCGCTTCCCTTAGCAAGCTTTCCCGTCGTCGCAAAGGCATCGACATCATAACTCCGAGATTGGGTGTTACTCGTGGCAAAGTAGGATACGGAATGGAAGGTCTTGGCCGTCGTATCCGTTTCCGCGGAATCGTAATAGGTGTCGGTGTAGTCGACCACGTCGGTCAGGACGTTGCCTGAATCATCAAGCGTACCATGTTCATAGAAAAGACGCGAATCGATGTGGAACACCTGTAGGCCCGGCTCCGCATAGGTGCCAGCGTGACCATAAGCGCTCTTGGTGCTACCAGAGGAATGAGCATTCAACCATTCCGGATAGCCGTCCTTATCTTTTTCGTTGAGTTTGGTCGGAGTATAGAACTGGAACAAGAGATATTCATCATACGGAGTCTGGTTCCACGGATCTTCGGTGTTACGGAGAATCAAGCAGTTGCCCTCATCTTCAAACGGTTTGAAGGTATAGGTGAAGTGCTTGCTCGTGCCATCGACGACATCCGGGGTGATCCAGTTGTAGAGCATCTTGGAGTAGGCGTTGTGATCGCCAACGTTGCAGTCCATCATATCGACGCAGCCCGCCGGGCCGCTCTTGCTGTCGGTATCATAATAGTCTTCGAGCCCCATCAAGTGGCCGGTCTCGTGAATCACGGTGTGGGCATCGATGTCCGGAGTGTAGAAGCCATTTGAAACATAGCTCAACAAGAACCAGCAATATTGATAAATGACCGGTTTTCCTTTGACGCCTTTGCCGGTGTTATTGCCATCGACGTAGGTGTAGTTCCACCAAAGATGGTCGCCACCAGCGGAATAGTTTTTGCCATTGAATTTGTAAACCATTTCAATGCCATCGACATAGCCATCGCCATCATAATCGTAATCGGCGAGGTTATAGCCTAAGGCATCGGTAAGCCAACTGGTGATGCCCGTTAAGACATCCCAGGTCTGGTCATAGGCGGCATTGGAGCCATCTTTGCCCGTTGCCGCAAGCAAATCGGCTGCGGTCTTGCCTAAAGTATCCGTGCTGGTCGCGCCATAGCGGTACCAATCAGTGACATCGATCTGCATATCGAGTTTGCCATAGCTCGATTCATAGTAATAATCGTGAAGCGACTTCCAGCCAGTCTCACCATCTCCCCCTTTATACAGGTTGGTGATAAGAGTTTTTTCAGCGGCAGTCCCTTGGTTGTCCGAGAAATCAACCGGGACGACAATCATCTTGGGCTTGCCGACAGCAGGGAAAAGGTGATCGAAAGCGCCGACGTTGGCATTCACAGTGACATTGGTCTTATCAAAATTGGTGACCGGATGGCTATAGCCTTTGCCCGTATCAATGCTGTCCCAATCCACGACAGTGAAAGTCATCTTATCAGAATTCTTTGAACTATAAGTCGCGTAAACGGTGTAAGTACCAACCGGGAGCGCGTCGCCAGTCTTATAGGCGGTGCCATCACTCGAGGTGAGCTTCCATTTAACCCGGCTCGTATAGTTTGTGACATCTTTGCTGGTGCCCGAAGCAGTGTAGATCAAGCTCGGCTTCACCGAATCAAAGAAGCAGTTGCCCGCTTTGATTGTGGTATTCGTCAAGGTGAGGGCAAGCGGGTTGACCGCGACCGAACTGTTCGAAGAAGAACTCGAGGAAGACGAAGACGAGAAAATCGAACTCGAGGACGAGGACGAACTCGAAGAAGAACTCGAAGAAGAATCGCTGCTCGATGAGGCTCCTGCCGACGAAGAGCCAGTCGAACTGCTAATCGAGGAGACGGTGTGGCCGCCACAGGCTGCCAAGCCGAGAAGAACAAAGGCGGAAAAGACAATCAATTTGGTTTTTTTCATATTTTTACCCTCCAAAAATCAATTTGAACTATTTAGGACAAAACAGCGATGCCAGAGGGATCGGTTTTGCCTTCTCCCACGGGGACGAAATCGCTAAAAATCGAAACACAATAATTGAAGACAAAGACGTTGGCCGGGGTCCGGGTTGCAAAGAAAGCAATCCAGAAAGAACCGCCCAAAGCGGAAAGATTGTCAATAATAGCAACCGTCGAATAAGCCGCGCCATAAAGGAAGAAGAGCGTTAAACCGAAGGCCAAATAATACAAACCCGAAGCTTGGCCATCCAAGGCTTTTTTAAAGGAAAAGAAAAGCGTTGCAACGAGGCCGATGATCGACAAAACGGAGAAAGTCACTTGGCTTTGGGCTTTATTCCGCAACACCGAAATTGCAGTTTCTCTAGCGATATCGTTAGCGTAAGTGGTGTCAGCCCAAATGGCGGCAATCCCCGCCTTTAAATCAACGAAAACAAAAATAAAGTGGATGATAGCGAAAGCAAGAAGCAATATGTTGATGCCCTCAACAAAAAAAACCCGAGAAGAGTTTTCGTGGAACAATCCTGAATCAAAAAAGAGCCAAACCCCCACCGCGACTATCGCGATGAACACGATACCATAGAGCGTATACTCCGTTCCGCCGATCCCAAGAACGGACAAAAAGAAGCCGATTAGAGACAAAATGACGATAAAAATCGAGAAAGTCGAGGCCTTGCATAAGTGCCATTTTCTCTTTGTTTTAGTTGTTTCAAGTGATTTTTGCATAACTCGCATTATATCCAAAACTCGGGATAAGGAAAGTTTTATTTGCGAGGAATGGCGAAAGAACAGGTATTTCTACGAAATAAAAGGCTCATTTTTTGCCGCTCCAGAAAAAATTTTCATTTTAACCAATAAAATTCGTCTTTCCAGCGTTAATGAAGTGAAATGGGCAATAGGAGGCCCATAGCCAAAGAGTTGCGCAGTTGAACCCCCCTTGCGCAACTCTTTTTCTTTTGGGAATGGGGCTATGAAAAATAAATCCCTGCAAAGCGGCCACCAATTGATCCATCGCACTTGATGAGTTAGGTCGTTTAAAAAGAACCATGAATTTTGTCAGAGCAAGAAGCCGAAGATGAACTTATTTTAATTTGGTAACATAACCGGCAAAAAGCGGAAGGCGAACCGTCTCTTTTTGGCCGCTGACGCTGACCTCTAAATTTTGACGATAGGCAAACTGGGATTTCAGGGCAAAATCAAAGGGGGCGAAAACACTCGTTCGTTCACCAGCGCCAGTATAGCTAATCGTATAAGTGCTGGAGCGTTCGGTGATCCCCTCGTAATTATAATTAACGTCACCGAATTGATAAGTTTTAAAAGCGAGTTCAGAGGTCCGGGAAGGATCAAGAAGATTATTGAAAGCGCCAGAAGAATAAGATTGAGTGCAAAGAGAAAGCAAGGGGCTCTTGATGTTGAAATAAGGAACGCGAACGGTCAGGTCTTTTGTGACACCATTATCGTAAAAAGAATCATCTAAACTTTTGAAAAAAAACCGTTTAAGCGCCATCGGTGGCTTTCGGCTGATAAAAGGTTGTGCCTAAACTGGTTTCACAAGCGAGAAAATCGTCATTTTCAAAAAGCGAAGAATCACGTCTTTCGTAGGTATAGGGCGTCATAACATTCTCATTGGTCTCACGAAAATAGAATTGATAAGTAGAGGAATGAACCCCACCCAGATAATTGGCGTCCACTAAATCGCCAGAATATTTCCGCTCAAAACCATAGGAACTCCCTAAAAGAGCTTGAAGGGAGGTCTCATCAGAGGTGGCGCCTTCGGGGTAAAGCAATGGATCAAAATAATCGCTCGGGGTCTTGGTTTTGACATAGGTATCCAGATTGCTGAGGCTCGGATCGTCGTGGTAGCAATCGAGATTGTAGCAATCCTTCAGCGTTGCCGCCAAGGTCGTTTCCGAAGCTTTGATTCCCAAGCCTCGACCAATAAACAGGTAATTCAAAAGATAAGAACCATAATCGAGATCCGCTTTGCCCGTGTCCAAGACGGCGGCTAAACCTTTTAGCTCTTTAGCCGCGGAGTTCACCTCCGCTAGCGAAGCGCCCCCAAAATAGGACAGATAGAATTTTTGAGCTTCGCCGATCGAAACATTGGATAAGATGCCAAAATTAGAAAAAGCATCCAAGAAAGAAAGATTAAAAGAGTTTTGAGCATTGATGTTCAGCAAGGAAACGCTCTTGAGCAATGCGGCAGGAAAAGTGCGATAAATCGAATACGTTTTCGAACTGATTGAGTGATATTCTGAAACTTTCGTTTGCACAGGATTTTCGCCAAAAACCAAGGCGAGGTTATTAAAGGAATCCACCGCACCAGGTCGGGTGAGGTCAATCGTGGCATTAGGCAAGCTGGTCCCGCTTTCGGAACTGCCGGATATCGAGGAAGCCGCTGAAATAGTAGAACTCCCCCGAAGAAACGCAACCCGTCAGACCTAACGAGACCAAAAGACCGGCAAACGCAAGGTAACGCTTTGGCCAATAATCATCTTTCTTCTCTAGCTTCATGGTATTCCCCCCAACGCCTATTCTGATTTTTGCCCTTCTGAGCAAATTGTCAATCAGAATATTCTCATAGAAAACAAACATTGATGAAACTTCGATAAATAAGATCGAATCTAAAAATCGTAAGAAAAAGACCGGGAAGGTTTTCCCTCCTGGTCTAAGCGTTTACTTCTTCGGCGATAACTCTTTAATCTTCGCTTCAATTTTGGCAGCGCTCCAAAGCAAGTCTTTTTGTTGGGCTAACTTGAAGCGACGCAATTTCCCTTTTTGAGCCTGGAGATCAGCAATCTTCTGGTTCACAGGATAGTTCGGATTATTGATCTTAGCGTTGAGGTTTTTATCCTCTTTCAAGATCGCGGCCATATCCGCTTCCGGAACATCGCTAGCAATCGGCTTTGTGCCTTTCGCAACAATCTTCGGCGCTTTGGCGGTAGAAGTTTTACTCACGCGGCGCCCTTTGTTCGGATTCGGAACCGCCGAGAGGGTGGTTGTATCTTCACGGCGAGCTCGCCGTTCGATGAAGCCACGTTTGTCATCATTGGTCGGAACGCCAACTAAGAGAGTGGCGCCACTCGGAACGGCTGTATTGACGTCTTGAGCAGTAACGCTCGGGGCCGTCGAAGTCGTTTTCACTGAAGGGGCAACTTTCCGCGAGGATTTGCTAACGGGCTTACTGACCGGCTTATTTTCAGAGACTTTCGTTTCACTGGATTTGGTCACGCCCTTAGCAGAAGGACTCCGCCGCGGACGCTTGACTTCAGTTTTGGGGGCAGAAGCTTCAACTTTCGCGACCGGTTTTTCTTCAACACGAGCAGGCTTGCTCTCCGCTAAAGGAGCGGGGGTTTGCGTGGCTTGTTCAACGATCGGAGCGGTTTTTGCAGGGATTTCAATCGTCGCCTTATAATCTTTTTCCGTCTTTTCAATATGAGCGGTCAAAGGTCCTAAGGGGAGATCTTTCTTCTCGCCTGTTTTCAACACACCAACTTGAGCAGCAACCTGATCTAGGTCTTTGCTCGTCAAATCATAAGGTCCATGAACCATCGGAAAATAAGGAACCGAAGCATCACGGAAAATGACGCCATAATGGGATCCAGTCCGGGTTAAGGCTTCTTGGACAGACGAACCAAATTCAAACCAAAGATGTTGAGGCTTGCTTGCTGAAATGGGCTTCGTTTCCGCCACCGGGACAGGTTTAACTGGGGCCGGAGCTTCTTTCTTGCTTTCAACAGGCTGACCAACTTGCTTCAATTCTGGGGTTTTCTTCGCTGGCAACGGTAATTCGCCATGCGCAATCGCGGTTTCCCGTTGACTTGGAGAAAGCCCAGCCGAATCTTTCGGAGTTAACTTATTTCGTTCCTCCACCAGTTCATCATAGGTATAGGCTAATGAGAGTTTGCTCTTTTCATCACTTGGCAAAGCATCGATCGCAGTAATTTGCTCATTGATGTCGGAAAGTTTTCTCTCGGCAGGATAATTCGGATTGTTGAGATTGGCCATGAGACGTTTATCAGCGCTCACGATCGGCGAATCTGCTACCGGCTTCTCCTCGACCGGCTCTTTTTCTTTCACAGGGCGTTCCTTGTGAAAGAAACCCCCACGAACGTGACGATCACTCGTATTCGACGTACTCCGCGGAGCGGAGCTGTAATTCCTTGCTTGATAGACGCCATTCTCACCCGGATTTTCTTCCAAATCCCCTTGTTGATTCAAGCGATAGACCAGCACATAGCGGCCGCGCTGCGAATCAAGGGAATTGAGTTTTTTCAAATCCGTGGCAAGAGTCTTATCCTGGGTAATGATCAGAACCTTATTTTGGATCCTGAGACTAGAAACGGCAGTATAGATGGCATTGTCTGCAAATCCATAATTGGTATTGGATTTGGTGACTTCGAGGATTTTGTGGAACCATTTGTCATGGTGCAGAATCTTCAAGGCTCTTTTGGCTTCGATGCGGGCTTCTTGGTTATCTTTGCTCGCAGAATGCTTTTTGAGTTCTTCAACGCATTCGCCTAATACAATGACATGCAATCCGTCTTTCCAGTACTCGCGGGATGCCGTAAGGTTATCCATAAACACCGGGAAGGAATCTTCCATCAAGGAACACGTATCCACAAAGACATAGTCATAGATTGATAAGAACTTGGCTAAGCTTGAGGATTTTGTTTCCTCACTGTACATATATTAAAGTTTTTTAATGTACCTCCTGCGACTATTCTACTCTAAAAAGGTAAAAACACCTATCGAATCGGTTTGGGTAAGTAGCCGGCTCCAATTATCCCTGCAAAAGACCCCTATTTCAGAAAAAGGCCCATTCTTTTGTCTTCGTTATCTCCCGTCTTAAAGAATCTTCCACTGCTCCTTGAGAGCGAAGACCACGCCCCGCTCGCTGGCACTTGGACAAATAAAACGAGCGGCTTTCTTTGCCCCTTCGCTAGCGTTGATGGGGGCGCTCCCATGATAAGCCTCCAGCATCGAGATATCGTTATCCCCGTCGCCAAAGGCATAGACATCATCTTGGGCGATGGATAATTGTTGCCTCAAGAGCTCAACAGTGTGGGCTTTCGAAACATCATTGGCCATGATTTCGAAGAAAAAGGACGAAGTCGCGTAGGAGCGATAGGCAGCCAGTTCCGGAAACAAAGATAGAGTATGGGCGTCGATGCTCCCGGTCGTCATTGAAGCTTTTTGAAGCGTCGTTCCCTCAGGGAAGACCCGATTGGTGAAATCTTCGCAACCCATTTCATTAAAACGCGCCTCTTCAGGAGCAAAGTTCGGACTCCCCCGATAGCCCACAATATCGTTAGTGGTGTAACACATATACGTCCAATCGGGGTGCCCCGAATAGAGTTCGCACATCTTAAGGAATACAGAATAAGGAATATAGGAGTGATAAAGAAGCTGGCCTTCGTGATCATAGAGGCAAGTGCCATTGGAAGCGGAATAGAAAAGACGGTCTTGATGAAGGAGCTTTCGCGAAAACTGAGCCAATCCTTTTAAAGAACGCCCTGAAGCAAATAAAACGGCATCCCCACGATCCAATAATGTATTTAAAGCATCGATGATTTCGGGATAAACCACAAAATAGCCATTCTCAAAGCGGTCATCGATCAAGGTCCCATCAATGTCGAAAGCAAACAGTTTCATGGTTAGAGCATAGCACTTTTCAAAAAATGGGGAAAAGACAAGATCAAGGCGCTTTTTTGAAGTTTCATATCGATTTAAACGATGTTTTTTAGCCTTTTTTAATAACTTTTCTCGATTTTTTTGATTTTTCTTGCCAAATGGCATATTCCGAAGAACGAAAAAAAGGCAAATTTTATTATTTTCAACTCAAGAATCAATGTAAGCGTTCTCATTTTGAAATCTTTTTTTATTAGGTTTAATCGAATGTTTTTTGTGTATGCGCTTTCTGTAAGTGCTTACTGAAAACGTTTACATGAAAATTGCCCTTGATGATCTTTTTTCTTTGGGTATATTGATTCACGAGATCAGAAGTCAATGGTCTCGATGAATTCCATTAAGGAGGGAAAAATCATATGTTCTTCAATAAAAACAATCGTAAGGAAGAAAGCGTTCGGAACCCCGAGGCGATGAACGATAACTACGGGATGCTTCTCGACAAGCTTGCCAAGAGCGAACCGATCTTCACTGATGACGTTAACGATCAAAGCAATCGCTAATTCCTAGTCTCATTCGAAGTTTGTATTTCGACAAAACGCCCGCAACGGGGCGTTTTTTTGTTTCACCGAAGCTTCAGAAACTCCCGTTTCTTCTTCTCAAAAAGAGAAAAAAGCGCAGGATAAACGTCTTTGGGATACGCTTTTTGGAACCGTTCGCCTTCCCAAGGCTTGGCTTTTTCAACATAAATCAGCGGAAAGCGCCGAACCTGTTGGCAGTAATGACGGATCACCGTATCAGGACGAATCTCCCGCTGCTCATTAAAACAACGAGGGAGCAGGAGAACGCCTTCACTTTGAATATGATTCAACGCCTCTTGATCAGGCATCGTATAGTGCTTCTCGTTCAAAAGAGCCCGTCCTGCTTGAAGAAGGCCATTAGCTCGTATCTTTTTTAAGTCCAAAAGGATAACGCCAGAATTGCAATAGCGTTCATCGAGGAGTCCGGATAAAACTGCATCGCGAACCATACCGCGATCACACTGGCCTAAATCAAAGGCATAGAGAAGTGACGGATCTTTGAGGAAAATGGTATCGGTATCAAGATAAAGAAGGCGATCCGGAAGCCGGCTCTCGAGATCGAAGACCATTCGAAGCATCGAATAAGGGGTATAGGGAGTCTTCAGGTTGGGAGAGTGGAGAAACTCTTTTAAGAAAAGAGCGGAATCATCAAGGAGGACAACACGGCTATCTGGATTCTTTTCTTGCAAAGTCTTTTCTAAAAAGAGCCGTTCTTTCTCTCCTAGCGGAACGAAACGCTCGTCAAGAGATGTGAAGTCGCCACTAACCAAATAAACCGCTAGAACTTCGCTCGTTTGTTCTCGAAGCGAAAGCAAAGAAAGGAGCAGGCCAGGGAAGACTCCAGAATTTCCACAATAACAAACATTCATCATAAAGCGGCTCTATTGTAGGCATTCTTTCCGCTATTTCCAAATGAAAATGAGGGGTTTGCATCTAAGCCTCTTTTAGCCTATTATCCCTAGTAAGATATGAAAGATCTTTCCCCGATTGTAAGCCACAACTTAACCGAACTCCGCAAAGCCCGCGGTCTCACCCAAGGCCAATTAGCGGAAAAGTTCGCTTACTCCGATAAATCCATCTCGAAATGGGAGCACGGTGAAGCTTTGCCCGATTTGAATACCTTGCAAGAGTTGGCCGACTTTTATGGCGTCACTTTGGACTATCTTACTCACATCGAAAGCGATATCTCGTTACAAGACCATGGCAAGAACGATCCAGCCGCTGAGCGAATCAACAAAAGCATCATCACCGTTTTGGGGGTTACCTTTATTTGGACCGTTGCTACCTGCGCGGTAGTTGGCTGCATCTTATTCAAAACGACTTGGCCTTTTTGGATGCCACTCATCTGGGCCGTCCCCATCAGCTTCTTATTTCTTTCGTGGATTAACCACAAATGGGGGAAACGCGATTGGAGTTTGCCCATTCAACTTTGTTTCATTTGGACTTTTGTCAGTGCCGCTTATGTCGAAGTTGGCATGGATTTCGGCGGAGAGGGGTGGCAACTTTGGGTCATTCTTCTCGCTGGCGTACCTTTGACCATCGCCCAGGTCCTTTATCAACGCCTCAAGCATAAGTCTTAAAACGAATTGATCGGATTTTTTAAAAGCCAATCCAAGGATTCATCCGTCGTCTTTTTGGCTTGAATGACTTCGGGATCATCTGGAAGATCGTAGAAATGACACATATGCCTTTCGATAAAGCCATGCCGTTCATCAACTTCTAGTAAAAGGTTTGGAATTCTCGCCTCTTCTAAGAGTTTGGAAAAACGACGGCCGTCCTCTTGAAGACGATCCCGTTTTGTCACCGTAATCACGCTCGGGGGAAAACCAATAATCGATTCGCTCGATAGCGAAAGTGGTGAAACATCGCCTCGGGTAAGAAGTTCTTTATAAGGGCAGTACATCTTGATCCAATCATTCAAAAGAAAATCGGGAAAAGTATCCGGAAGCGTTGGACGTTGGCTTTGATCCATGGCCAAATCCAAGAAAGGGTAATTCAAAAGGCAGCCAGAAATGGCCATGTCACGATGAAGGCGAATGGCGCAGGCCGCCGCTAAGGTCGCGCCGGAAGAATGACCTACAAAATAAAGCGGGAGGCCAACCAACGTGTTCTCTTTTTCGAGCAAAGAGACGAGTTCTGCAGAGATATCGACAATTTGCTGGGGATAAGGTGCCTCATAGGACAGAGTGAAATCGGCGTTAAGCACCGCCACATCAAATCGCTTAGAAATGTAATCGCAATAGACATCATTATCAAGAACACTTTTGAAACAAAAGCCCCCGCCATGGATATCAACAATGAGAGCTTTATCGCCCGGATAGAAGAGAGGAGTTAGTTTCGGGTTGTACGAAAAACGCAATTTGCGGCCCAAAGTCTTTTCGTCACGCAACCGCTGGCGGGCTTCTTTATCGCGCAAAACCGCTTTCTCATATGTCGTTAGATTATTCTCTTCCATCTTTATTAATATTCTACACACTTAAAACCTTTTAGTGATTACGAAATCTACATCATTTAAAATGAGTCCATGAAAACGATCATCGTCGACTTGGACAGCGATCTGGTTTACAAGTCTTCCCTTTTATTGGCCTTCAAAGTTTATCTCCACCACAATGCCTTGTTTTCTTTGAAGGTCGTTGGACGCAAACAGGACTTCAATGTGATTTCCGATATTCCTAATTTGACTTGCATCGCGGTTCCTGAAGGCAAAAGCACTTGCGAAGTCGCCTTAACCGAATTGGCCCAAAGCCAAACCGCGGGGCTTCTATCTTTTTCGAACAAGGCTCTTTTGTTAAAAAAGGCCCAAGAAATCCTCCCGAAAAACATCACCCCTTGCTATGGTCTCCTTTTCCATAGTAAGAAGAGCGATCGCGAAAGCCTTCTTGTTGATGCCGGAGGTGTAAATGAACGGAGCTTAGAAAATCTCGCTGGCTCTTTGTCTTATGGCCGCGATTACCTTCTCAATATCCTTGATCGCATGGCTCCTTCTATCGGCTTATTAGGCATCGAGGATGCCCTCGATCCCGTCAGTGCGGCTTTCGATCAACAAATCCGCGAACAAGATAAAAAATACCGTGGACTCATCGATCCAGAAGACCTCTTTAATGGTGAGTGTGATCTGATTCTCGCCGGTGGAAGCGATGGCGCGTTCGCGATTAAATCCGCTAAGGGTGCCCGTTCCATCAACAAAGACGTCGAAGAGAGGGAAGCCAACAAATCGCTTTCGAGCAAGTTCAATTCGCTGCTCAGTTTTGGCAGCAAGAAAAAGACCGTGGATCCCACCCGCGACCCGCGCATCGATGGCAAAGGTTATTTTCTCTTTGGCTTTGGCTACAATATGATTTCTCTGAATCACGATGCTGGTTATAACGATTTCTTTGTCGCGATTGAGAACATTGAAAATCTCGATCGGAGAAAACCGTTCCACTCCTAAGACATTCTTCGCTCAACAAGCTCCGGCCTCAGGCTGGGGCTTTTTCGATGACTACTCTTGGGCAAAAGAAAACCCTGCTGATGAAGGCAGGGTTTGTTTTTTCAGAAAGGAAGAATCACTTCTTCTTGATGTACTTGAGCGAATCAAGCGCAACGGCGACCATGATGATGACACCTTTGATGATGAACTGGACGTTGGTATCCCAACCGATGAAGTTCAAGCAATAGGTGAGACCAGTGAAGATGATGACACCGATGACCGCGCCCGAGATCTTGCCGATGCCACCATTGAAGGAGATACCACCGACAACACAAGCCGCAATAGCATCAAGTTCGTAACCATAGCCGGACTGGGCAGAGCCTAAGCCAAGACGCGTAGCTTCGAAGAAGGCGCCAAAGCCATAGAGAACGCCGGCCATAATGAACACGCCAAGGGTGACCCAGAAGACCGAGATGCCCGAGACAGAGGCCGCTTCGGCGTTGCCGCCAACCGCGTACATGTTCTTGCCAAAGCGAGTCTTATTCCAGATGAACCAAACAATGAAGATCGCGATGAGGGCATAAAGGGTCAACTTCGAGAAATCGCCCCAGTTACCAGCGACAGCGGTTTTGATGCCCGGATCGATGGAGCCCGAGTTGACACCGTTAGTGGCATACATGAAGAAGCCATAAACGATGAGCTGGGTGGACAAAGTCGTAATGAAGGGGTGCATCTTGAAGCGAGCGGTGAAGAAGCCTGCGACCGCAGAGAAGAGTGTGCAGAACAATACGGAGAGCAAAATGGCAAGGAAGACACGACCAGCCGGATTCCAGCTATCGAAATTCCACACGCCCCATCCTGCTGGATTGCTTTGGGTGGGGAAGAAGACGATGACGTTATCGCCCCGGTGGAGTAAGACTGCCGTTAAGGTCATGCCCATGCCGGCGAGACGACCAATGGAAAGGTCGGTGCCTGCGAGCAAGATTAATCCGGCAACGCCGAGAGCGAAGAACATACGAGTGGAAGATTGAGCAAGAATCGTCAGAATGTTACGCGAGGTGAAGAGATTGCCATAGCCTCCGATCGGCGCGTAGATAATGCAATAGAGATACAAAGCAAGAATGACGAGGTAAAGGGCGTTCTTCATGAGGAACTGCGACCAAGAGAACTTATAGCCGTATTCTCTGGCGCGGTATTCCATTGTTTCAGAGATGGTATTCCGATTGCCACGAAGAGAATTCAGGGCGTTATATTTCTCGAGGTAAACGTCGTTGTATTCGTCTTTATTCTTTTGCGTTCTTTCGGCATGAACACGGATGAAATCGCTCTTTTGAGACTGATGAGCGAAATTCTCATCCCGTAAAGCCTGATCCTTGGCTTCTTTTTCTTGATCCGAGGACTGAATGGCAGCCAGATTTTCTTTGTGCTTGGCATTCATTTGAGCCAAGCCAGCTTTGTATTCGGCGTTTTGATCGACGGTTCGCGTACGATATTCGCTCTTGGCTTCCGCCATGGAAGTTTTCGCATCTTGGCGAATCAAGACTGCGGTTTCAGAAATAACTTTCCGGAGTTCAGGAGCATTATTCTTCCGAACCTCTTTGGCTTTGACGATAGCGGCTTTGTCTTCGGTGATGAGCTTCGAGCGAGTCGCATCATCGATTTCGCGATTCTTTTTGATATCGATAATTTCGCTAGTGAGTTCTTCGATCTTATCGACCCCATCACTGCGCAATTCATCGGCTTTTTTAATGCCTTCTTCGATGGCTTTGTTCGAAAGAAGAGGTGCGCGTTCTTTCTTTGCCACGGCTTCTTTATTGATGACTTCTTGTGCCATATGATTGGCCCTCCTTTATAAGCACTTGGCGCAAAGCGTCAAGAGCTCCTCTTGATTGGTCTTCTTCGTCTCAACGATACCAGCCAAACGGTGGTTCGACAAAACGGCAATGCGGTTGGTGATACCAAGAATCTCCGGCATTTCCGAAGAAACGACGAGAATGGTTTTACCGGCGGTCGCCATTTTATTAATCAACTCGTAAATCTGGTACTTCGCGAGAACGTCAATGCCGCGAGTCGGCTCATCGAGGAGGAACACATCAGGATTCCGCTCCATCCATTTGCCGAGGACGACCTTTTGCTGGTTTCCGCCAGAAAGGGAACCAATCTTATCACTCGCGTTCATGCACTTGGTGTGCATCAAAGCGATTTCCTTATTGGCCGCATCTTCCATCTTCTTCGAATCAAGATAGCCAAAGCGTTTATATTTCGAAAGATTGGCGATCGTCGTATTAAAAGTCAACGTCTCAACGGCGAAAATGCCGTTTTTACGCCGCTCTTCGGTGACCAAAGCGAAGTTATAATCCATCGCCTCGGCGGAAGATTTGAAGGCTACGCGTTTGCCGGCATAGGTGATTTCACCGGAACTCAATTTCCGTAAACCGAAAATCGATTCCAAGAGTTCGCTTCGTCCGGCACCGACGAGTCCGTAAATGCCGAAAATTTCACCCTTGCGGACGCTGAAGGAGATATCCTTAAGGAATGGCTCGTATTTGGTCGAAAGGTTATTGACCTCAAGAATAACGTCGCCCGGGTTGTTGGTTAACGGCGGGAAACGTTGATCGAGAGAACGTCCGACCATGGCGGCCACGATTTCTTTCATGTTCGTGTCTTTGACATGCTTCTGGAAAATCATGTGACCATCACGCAAGACCGCGACATCGTCACAAATCTGGAAGATTTCATCCATCTTATGCGAAATAAAGACAAAGGAAACTCCTTTGCCGCGTAATGTCCTAATAATGCCGAAGAGTTTTTTAACTTCGCGTTCGGAAAGCGAAGAAGTCGGTTCATCGAGAACGATGACCTTAGCGTTATAAGAAACAGCCTTAGCGATTTCGACCATTTGTCGCTGCGAGACTGACATGGTTCGCATAATGGTCGAAGGGTTCACGTTCATATCCAGCGAACGGAAAAGTTTATTGCATTCCAACTTCATTTTTCCTTCGTCGATCATCCCGTATTTCATCGGGTAACGACCAAGGAACATATTATCGGCAACAGTACGATCAATGCATTGGTTCAATTCTTGGTGAACCATGGCTACACCATGTTCAAGCGCTTCTTTAGGTCCAGAGAATGAAACCAATTTCCCATCAAGGTAAATCGATCCTTCATCTCGAGAATAAATACCGAAAAGGCACTTCATCATGGTGGACTTACCAGCACCGTTTTCGCCCATAAGACCCAAAACGGTCCCGCGAGAGACTTCCAGGGTAATTCCCGAAAGGACGCGGTTGCTGCCAAAGGATTTTGATAAGTTCTCTAATTTAAGTACGGTGTCGCTCATTTTCCTCCCCCTCCTAAAAACACAAGAAGCCACCAGGGGGCCGGGTTGGGGCCCCATAGTGGCACGGTTACGAGATATTAGGCCTTAAGAAGGTCGGTGTAGCTCGGGCCATCGTTCGTGCGAACGAGGTTGATCGCGTAAGCATCATAGTTGTCGAGGTTGGTGAACTTATCCAAGCAAGCTTGTTCGTTCTGGCCATCGCCTTCAACAATGGTGAGGTTGATGTTGAGAAGGGTCGCATAAGCCTTCAAATACGGCTTATAAGTTCCGGAGAGGAAGTTATCAGCTGAGTTGTAAAGGGTGAGAAGAACCTTCTTGGTCGCCACGGTCGAAGCATACTGTTTGATGCCTTTATCCATGATGATGCCGAGATAAGAATCAGCATTGTCGCCGGTGACCGGGACGTTGAGAGCCTTGAGGGCTTTGGTGCTGGATTCCCAAACGGATTCAGCAGTCATCTTGTTGCCCTGAGCATCCGCTTCGGTGACACCAAGAGTGTGGATCTTATCGCCAGTCGCGCCATCAAGAGCATTGCGGAGAGTCTGTAAGGTCATGAAGGCCTGGGCTCCAGCGTTCTGCGAGACGGTTCCGGTGAGATAAGCACCAGCAGTGGTAGCTTTCTTGCCGTTGATAACGGATTGAACAGCATCGGCGTTAGCATCATATCCGAAGGCAGGAACGCCAGCCGGATAAGTGGCAACACCAAGGCAGCCCATCGCCATGCCATCGTTGTTGGAAACGACAACATCAATCGCGGTGGTATATTGCGAGACCCAGCCACCGAAGGCATCGGCCGCAGTCGCAGCATCCCAAGTGGCGCCAGCAGTGCTGACCATTTGTTTTGAAGCGAGCTCTTTCACTTTGAGAGTGCCATCTTTGACGGTGACGGTGCCTTCCTGGACATCGCCAACCGCAGCGCTGGTCTTCCAAGTGCCAAGGGCCTTACGAATGCCGGTGGTACGGGCGATCGAGTCGTTGTGGGCGGAGTCGCCAATGCAGAGGACATAGCCAACATAGCCATCACCATTGCGATCGATTTCGGCTTTGTTCTTCGTCGCAAGGTAGTCGGTGATCAATTTGCCTTGAATGGCACCGCCACCGGCAGCATCAAACCCAACATAGAGGGTCTTGTCGTTGAAGTTCATCGTGGTCATATCGATCTCGCCCGTGGTCGGGTTCGAAGGCTGACGGTTGAAGAAGGTGACCGGTTTCGCGGCGTTCTTCGAGGTCGTCGTGCTAGAGCCAGCAGCACTTGAAGTGCCCGTGCTGGATGTCGTTGTGCCGCCGCAGCTTGCAAGAAGCATGCCAACAGCTAAGAGTGGAATAAGTTTTTTATTCATGATTTCCTCCTTTATTCCATGCAATTTGGGGGACTGTCAAGCAAGTACTAATCCCCCGAATGCCCCATAACTTTACTTGAAAGCGCTTTCGAGCGGAATGGACAAAAGCACTCACTTTTAATAAAATTCTCTACTTGTAAGCCCTTTTATTCGATTTTTCCTCACTTTTCATCTTACGAAAAAAGCATTCGCTCAATTTACGAAAGCCTGCCGTTCTACTTTGTAGAACAAGGTCACGACGCCTTGCGGATTATTTCGCCAAGAACGTGGTAAAAATTACCATTCGGAACAACTTGACTGGCATCGTAGTGAGGGATTTCTTTTCCATCTAGAACGTGCTTCATGAGATCAAAGATTACGCTGGCTTGGCGCTCGGCGTTATTAAGAACCGTGCCCGATAAGGTTCCCGCTTCCACTGCCGCTTGACCCGCCGCGGTGTCATCAACGCCAATGATCGGAAAGAATTGTTGGCTGAAGGGAGCGCTGGGGGTCGAAGTGGAAAGGGTCTGGAGATAATCGATGGCCCCCAGAGCCATATCGTCGTTATTGGCAAAAAGAAGCTCGATAGAAGAATTATAAAAAGTTTTCATCATTTCCCGAGCGACCGAGCGTTCCCAATTGCAATACGCGGTTGAAACAATCTGGACGTTATACCCCAACGTCTTGGACAATTCGGAGACGCAATAGCGGCTTCGCTGTTCGGTATCTTGGTGGCCTTGTTCACCTTTAAGAATCGCCACCTGAATCCAGCCATCGTTGTTCTTATCGTAAATGCTGGAGCTGAAAGCGTCTTTCCCGCCAAAAATCTGATCGGCAATCCGCGCTTGAAGTTTTCCTTCAACCGAGGGATCACTTCCGACGTAATAGCAATTCTTACTTGCCCAATCGCTGGCGAAATCGGTCGGCAAAGGCTCACGGTTAAAGAAAATGATGGGCACATCGGTCTTCTCCGCTTTTTCAATCAAGGCGCTCGAGGAGAGACGATCGACCGTATTCATAACGAGAATCTTGGTTCGCGAATCTTCCAGCGCGCTTATCGTTTGTTCATTCTGCGTCGTTTGCTTTCGTTCGGCCGAATTCACGTTATAGGCGATATAACCATCGAGATTTTTGAGGAGATTCCCTTTGAGCGAACCAATAAAGGTGTCCGTGGAGTCATAAATGAAAATCTGGGCCAAGCTGACCGGCTTTTGACAAGCACACAAGGCCAAGGCGGACAAAAGGACGAGGGTTTTGCAAAGATTATTCTTCATGTCGGAGGGCTCCCTCCTTCGGAATGACAATGGTAATCGTTGTACCAACATCCTCTTCCGAATGGATCAAAACATCTGCTTTATCACCATAATAAATCCGGATTCTTTGATAAACGTTCTTTAAGCCGACCCCTTGATAAACCGTGTCATCATTAAACGACTTTACCAGTTCGTCCACTTTAGTCGGCGTCATGCCAAAACCATTGTCCTGAATCTCGAACTTGATGAAATCGCCATCTTCATAAGCTCGAATCGCGATATGCCCCTCTTCGTCTTCCTTGAGGCCATGCCCGATGGAGTTCTCGACCAAGGGCTGCAAAATGAGTTTGACCACATAATACTTTTCCAGGCCTGGCGCGACGTTAATCGTGAATGAGAAAGAATCGCCAAAACGCATCTTCTGAATTAAGAGATAATTGCGCGCGTGCTCGATTTCGTTGGGCAAAGGAATGATATTTCGTCCCTTCGAAATTGAGATGCGGAAAAACTTCGATAAGGCGACGATCATATCTTCCGCTCGAGCATTCTCACCTTTATCGATCATGGCAATAATGCTATCAAGCGTGTTATACAAGAAATGCGGATTAATTTGGTTTTGCAGGGCTTTTAATTCGGATTTGCGCTGCTCTTCCTTTTCCGAGACAATCGCTGAAGTGAGTTCGGTGATACGACCCATCATTTGGTTGAAGGAGTGGTTTAATTCCACCACCTCGGCGCTTCCTTGAATCTCAGGTTGAAGCGAAGTCTGATAGTTAAGGGACTCGATTTCGGCCATTTCGTTTTGGAGCCGTTTGATCGGCTTGGTGATGCTGTCCGCCACCAATAAAAGAATGCTGACGAAAACCACCACAAGGACGAGTCCGACCAGGCCAATAATCCAAGTAAAACGACTGATAGCGAGGGCCAAAGCGTCTTGGTTGGTAAAAATCGCAACCCGCCAGGATGTATTCGTGATCGTCGCCGCGTAGAGATAAAAACGATGGCCATCGAAATTCACGCCGGTCGACCCAATAACTAATTTTTGAACCAGAGCTTTTTCCTCCGTCGTCAAAACAGACGATTTACTGTTCGAGGTGTAGATCGTTTGATAATCCTTAGTATAAATGATAAAACGACCGCCTTCGCCAAGCGTAGCAGGCGAGATGGTGTCGACGATTTTAGAAAAATCGTAATCAATCTTCAAAACGGCATCGAGATCAGAATCTTTATCATAAGGAAGATATTTGGACAAAGTGAAGGTGTATTGAACGTTCGGATAAGCCGTGGAAACCGGAGAGAAGACGTTGATCAAGGTGTTGGTTGTGGCATTGGAAAACCAGGTCTCATTTTTATCGACATTATTTTTTGAGGACAAAGTGTCCCCTGAAAGAAAGGCCCCTGTCGAAGCTTTATAAATCGACATGCGGAGGATTTCGGGTTTGAAGGTTTCGACCGTGTTGAAATAGCTTCCCATCCCGCTTTCGATATCGGAGCTTTTGATGTTGGAGTAGGTGCCAAGAACGTTATTGGAGACCGTGATGACAGAATCGAAATAGCTCTCGTAATTGGTTAGGACCTGCTGAGAGGCAACCAAGGTTTGATCGTTGGTGATCGTCGTAACGCTTGAAGAAAAAAGAAAAAACGCAGACAGAATCATCGTCGCCACCATCACCAAAAACGAAAAAAGGGTCGGAATGATCAACTTCTTTTTTGTGCTGACGCTCTTCATCACGATTTGCGGTACTCCACGGGTGAAACCCCAAAATACTTTTTAAAGCAGTGTGAAAAGTAGTATGGATCGTCATAACCAATTTGATTAGCGATCGCGACCAGTTTGCTTCCGGGATCGGCTAAAAGGATTTTGGCTTGCTCCATCCGGACTTGAGTCAGATATTTCGTGAAGGAGGTGTCGTGGCGCTTCAAAATCGCAGAGATGTAGGAGACCGAATAGCCGAGTTCATCGGCGACATCGTCCAAAGAGAGGGTACTCTTTTGATAATTCGTTTCGATGTAATGGCAAATATGAGCATAAGCGTCATCGACCCCCGATGTTCTTTGCGCGATGTTGATCTCAATAACCCGATCAATCAGCCGCTCGAGAGAAGACTTAGCGCTATCGGAAGTCTTAGCGGAGAAAACTTCGTTAACAATTCCGACGTGAGGCAAATACGTTGCGTAGAGTTGATCAATCGCGACACAACTCTTAAGAATCGAATCCAAAAGATTGTTCACGATAAGGAAATAAGAATCCTTGTATTCGATGGTCGTGATCGTATCGATCATCTTGTCGACCGCTTCGACGGCATCGTCTCTTTTGCCATAAAGGATGGCGTAGGAAACCGCCTTAAACTCATTCTCATCGATCTTGCCGACCGAATTAGTTTTTGAAGGTTCGAGGTCGCTATAGAAGAGGGCGACATTGGTGCCGACCACAGTTCGATATTCAAGCGTCCACTTCGCGTGGCGATAAAGCTTTCGATAGGAAGAGATTTCTTCGGTTTCACCAAAATCGGAAATGCCGACGGATAACGAAACCTCGCAGGTCTTCTTGATTTTGGTAATAACCCTAGCAAATCGGGCCTGAAGTTCTTCTTTGCCAAACGGATTCTTCGAGGCCAAGAGTAAAGACTTCGAACCCCCGCTTTCGAAGATTGAGAAAGAATACGAAGAAAATTCTTCGCCGATATATTGATCCAAATAGAAGTTAACAAGCTCGCTGTCTTCGAAAGAAACTTCCTCTTCTTCCTGATCCGAATCAAAAATAGCAAAGAGTAAATAAGGCACGTTGATCTGGATGCCATCGGCTTCGAGTTTTTGCCGGAAATTATCAGGAATGCTCTTCAGCGTGACGAGCTTATTGAGATCGTCGCTTTGCACCATTTTGAGCACCGATTCGTTTTTCTCTTGCAAATCCTTGATGTTTTTATCAATGGAGTACTTTTTATCCAGTTCGGTTTTTGCCTTTTCGAGCGCATCAGAAATCTCATCGAAAGTTACGGGCTTAGAAATATAGCCCACGACTCCGAGGTCTATCGCTTGTTTGGCGTAATCAAAATCATCATAGCCAGAAACGATGATGGCTTGAACAAGGGGCAGTTCTTGCTTCGCCTGCTTAATGAGTTCGAGCCCGGTGATAAAAGGCATCTTAATGTCGGTGATGATGAGGTCGGGTTCGAGCGGAATACCGCCAATCATCGCATCGTAGCCATTCTCGTAGGTTCCAATCACTTTGAAAACATCCGTCTTTTTGTTCAAAAAACCGAGCAGCCGTTCTCGAACCGTCGCTTCGTCGTCGACAATGATGACGCTATACATAACGGCATTATCTTAGCACAGAAAGCGTTGAAGATTAAAAAGGGCCTTCTAAAGAAGACCCCGAGGCGTAACGTGGGAGAATTAGAGCGTCCAAATATAAGCGGCAATCGGTAAGCCGATGAACATGATGGCTGTGCAGATTGTCAGCATGTAATACATCACGCGAAGTTTAACGCCATTATAGGCGATGAGCGCTTTGTCTTTGCGGGCATTGGCTTTCTTCGATTGAACCGCCTGATACGTCATGATAAGAATCACCGCCAAAGTGAAAATATTGATCATCGTCATCAACGAGAACATCGAAGCGTCCGACAGCATCTGGAAGCCAACGATTGTTGCGGAAATGGCGGAGAACATGCCGGTTCCTAACATTCCTAAACTATCCTCACCGGCATAGGTCTGATTGTAGAAGCCAATGATGATCCAGATAATGACCGCGGCGAGATTGATATAAGCCTGCAAGAAAGTCGAAGGCAAGAAATTATCCGCGGTAAAAGCCGCGCGGTTTGCCCGAATGACGACGGTGTATTTGCTATAGGACTTCTCCGGATGGTCCGCATCAACGGTGTACTCAATCGTCTTGGCAAAAGGATGTTCTCCCATTATCGGACGGAAGCCATCGGTAAAAGCGACGTCATCACTCATTGCGCGATAAACGCCCTCGTCGTGGGAACAATAACGATAAAGAGAAGATCCTGAAATTTGATGACGACTCACATCCACCACATCCGTATCGACATAACGAAGGTGGTCGACCGAGAGCCATTTGGCGGGCTCAATGTTCATCCAGAATTGCGCCGTTTCCAAAGGATAACGAGGGTTGTCGTAGGCTTTCGAGACCTTCACAGCAAAGCGCATCGACTGAATCATCCGGTAAGGCGAAGTGGCCTCAGGGGCATCTTCAGTGTTGCTGAGATAATACGTTTCGCCCGGGTCATAATCATAATAAAGAGAAGTGTTGTCAACACCTTTGCCAACATCGAAATTGGGGTCGTATTGGTTATAAATTGAGGACGGGAATAAACCCGGATAAGAATTCCGCTCATTGATCCAAACGTTATTCAATGCGGTGGCTTGGAGGTTTGCCTCAATCACCAAACGAGCATTCTCCCGAATGGTAGCGGGGTCGCTGATACCGGCGTTTTAAGCATCGATCAACTGAACCAGACTAAAAGGGTAAGCCAGTTCCACGTGATCAGGGGTGCCATCGGGAGCGTAATAAACCTCGTTGGTGGAACGGTTCACGGTGAAGAGATCTATGTTATCGCTATGGCTAATGCTATTGACGACATCGGCGGATTTTTGATCCGCTAAGGTAATCCCATTGTAAGCCTTAAACATCGTATGAAATTCTTCTTGGTCGAAATCAAACCACAGTTTCACGGCAGCGGAAAAATACTCGTTCGAGGGCTTGATATCGAAAATCTTTACCACTTGAAGGCCGACTTTCACGTTGCAATACGTTAACGAAGAATTCTTGGCTTTATCGTTTCCAGCAATATAGCTGTCGCGGAACGCTTTTGATTTCGAATCGATGATGTCGGTTTGATTCATTTTCTGAACCGACTCATTCCGATCATTTAAAATCCGATAAGTGCAATAGCCTGTGAAAGCCGCTAATGGCAACAAAACAATCAATAAGCTAGCGTAAAGCCGCGCTCGCATGGCGTGGGAAAGCACGCGAAAATTGCGCGCGATATAGTGCTTATTTTTATAATAGTTCATCGTCTCGGATAAGTCGTTTCGTTGAACGGCAGCCAGGTCTTCATCAATCTTCAATTCGTCGTAACTCGGCAGCTTCTCCTCGTCATCCAAGAGCATTTTCGGAGGCAACGAGAAGTAGACCGCCGCCCGTCTCATCACCGCGGGTGAAGGAAGATCCCAACCACTTTCAATTTGCTTCCACTTGGCTAAAGAAAGCGACAAGGCCCGTGCCAGCGTTAGTCCTTGAGCCCGTTCGATAAGAAAACGATCCAGATAGCGGAGCTTAGCTGTGCGCTGTTCAAAACCATAGTTTTCGTCGGATGGCAATTCTTCCTTGCCATTGCGGACTTTGCGATAGGAAATGTTCGCGAAGCCTTTTTGCAAGCGCCACACCGCAAAGAAAGAGGCGTTTTGTTTGCCCGTGGAAATCCTTTGAATCGTCTCTTTGCTCATATGCAAAAAGGCGCAAGGATCGATGGATTGTTTTTCAAGATAGCGAACAAGAGCAACAAAGTTACGACTCCGGACTCGAACGAGATCCGCCGCAGCTTTGCTTTCGACTGCTGGACGGGAAGAATCGGATTCCTTCGTTTCTTTTTCAACGTCAGAATCAACTTCTTTTTTCTCTTCGATAGATAAGAAAGCCCTCTTTCTCTTACCCTAGAATTATCGTCCTTTAACTTCCGAGAAAAAAGTCCTAACAATTTCCCGAGATGACTTTACGGAAAAAGGCACACTCTTCGTCGTTGGCTAAAACGGCGTTGGGTTCCGTGATGTTTTCATGGAAAACGTGCTGGAGTTTGCCCCCTTCTTTCGTTTTATATTCTTTGAAAATATAAGGAATGTTGTTCTTTTTGAAAGCGGCAACAAGATAGGCATTGTGGTCTTTAATGAAGTCGGCTTCACCCGTAAAAACGTAAGATGGAGGGAAATGGGAATTCATCGGAGTCAAGACGTCGTAGCGTGGATCCTTCGGGTCGAAGTGCTTGCCAAGGTAAAGAGACCAAATGAAGTTCTCATTTTCTTCTTTATAGGGCGTCCCTAAGGGCACATAGGTTCCACAATTGAGGCCCATTCCACAAATTTGGATGGGGAATTGCAGAGAAAATGCTTTAGCATAATCGGGATTGTTCTGAGCAACACCATATTGGACGCTAAGTTGAGCACCGGCCGAATCACCCACAAGAAAAGTCTTCGTCAAATCAAAACCATATTGCTTGGCGTGATTCTTAGCGCAGACAAGGACCTCGTCTAATTCTTGAAGCTGAAAAGGAAATTTCTTCCGGGGAGCCAACACATAGTTGTAGCAAATGACGGCGAAACCCCGGCGGCAAAGGTCTTTAGCATAAAGATGATAGATTTCTTTATCTCCGTACATCCACCCGCCGCCATGAACGACCACGAGTAATGGGAGTTCTCCTTTGATTCCTTCAGGGAGATAAATATCGAGCTTATGCCATTTTCCATAGCCTTTGGCATAGCGAAGATTACGATAAGAAATCACCCCGGCAGGTTCAGGAATCTGGGCGTTTCGCTTCAAATCATTTTTTCGCACATAATGCCGTACCATCCAAACCTTGAACATAATGTTGCCTGCCTTTGTTACTATTGTGACACTAAAAAGAAAAAAGAGACGAATTTTGTTTCATCTCTTTTTAAGCGCTCCTTAGGCAACGACATTACTTCGCTTCACGGTAACGTTACCCGAAGTATCGACTCCGACCGTATAGGAATCGGTCGCATTCAATTGACCCCGGACGATTGCTTCCGCCAACGTGGTTTCGACTTTGTCTTGAATGAAGCGCTTAATCGGCCGGGCGCCATAAACCGGCGAATAAGAATTATCCAAAACGTAATCCTTGAGTCCTTTGGTGAAGTCAACCGAATAATACTGTTCGGAGAGACGGTTCTTGAGTTCGTTTAGCATCTTTTCGACGATGCGATACTGAACTTCTTTCGAGAGCGGATTGAAGTAAACAATCTCGTCAATCCGGTTAAGGAACTCTGGCTTGAAAGTCTGATGGAGCAGTTTTTCAACCGGCTCCTTTTGACCCTCGAGAATAAATTCGCTTCCGAGGTTCGATGTCATGATGATAATGGTGTTCTTGAAATCCACAAGGTGACCTTGCGAATCAGTCAAGCGACCATCATCGAGAATTTGGAGCAAGAGGTTAAAAACCTCCGGATCAGCCTTCTCGATTTCATCAAAGAGCACAATCGAATAGGGATTGCGACGCACCTTCTCCGTGAGTTGTCCGCCTTCTTCGTAACCGACGTAGCCTGGGGCGGCGCCGATAAGACGGGACACCGAGTACTTTTCCATATACTCGGACATATCGATACGGATGATGTTGTTTTCGTTATCGAAGAGCGCTTCGGCTAAGGCCTTGGCCACTTCGGTTTTGCCAACGCCAGTTGGACCCAAGAAAAGGAAGGAGCCAATCGGCCGATTCGGATTCTTAATCCCGGCTCGTTGCCGCAGAATCGCATTGGAGACCAAGGTAATCGCCTCGTCTTGTCCAATCACACGTTTTTCCAAAGTTGCTTTGAGATCGAGAACCTTCTCGCGATCACCTTTTTCGATACGTGAAACTGGAATCCCCGTGAGTTTTGCAACGATTTTGGCAATGGCCTCTTCGTCCACCACCTCATCTACGAGACGTTCGCCTTTCTTAGATTCTTCTTCCAAAGACTTTAACTTGCGTTCCATCTCCGGAATCGTCTTGTATTGAAGCTCTGAAGCTTTTTCGTAATCGCCAGAGGCAAAGTAATTATCAAGGCTAAATTTCGCTTTTTCGATTTCGCCCTTCAAGTCCTTCGCTTCTTTGATTTGACCTTTTTCAATTTGCCACTCTTTATTGAGCTGATCCATCTGAGCGTGATCCGTTTCGAGTTCACGGTTTAATTCCGCTAAACGTTTTTGCGAGGATTCGTCATGTTCCTTTTGCAAGGCGGCTTTTTCTACCTCTAAAGTCCGAATCTTGCGGTCAATTTCATCGAGTTCGGCTGGCATGCTTTCAATCTCAACCTTGATGCCCGCACAAGCTTCATCGACTAAATCGATGGCTTTATCAGGCAAAAAGCGATTGGTGATATAACGGTTCGATAATGTAGCTGCCGCAACCAAAGCGCCATCGGTAATTTGAACACCGTGGAACGATTCAAAGCGCTCCTTGAGTCCTCGCAAAATCGTGATGGTATCTTCGACGCTTGGCTCGCCAATGAGCACCGTCTGAAAGCGGCGTTCAAGCGCCCGGTCTTTTTCGATGTACTCACGATATTCATTTAACGTTGTCGCACCGATGCAATCGATCTCACCGCGCGCCAAAAGCGGCTTCAACATGTTCGAAGCGTCCAAAGCACCATCCGCCCGGCCGGCTCCAACAATCAAGTGGATTTCATCGATGAAAAGGATAATCTTGCCTTCGGAAGCTTTGATCTTGTTCAAAACCGCCTTTAAGCGTTCCTCAAATTCGCCGCGGTATTTCGCTCCAGCGACAAGGGCGCCCATATCAAGCTCATAAATTTCCTTATCCTTTAATGTATTAGGGACGTCATCGCGTACAATTCGTTCCGCCAAGCCTTCGACAATCGCCGTTTTTCCGACGCCGGGCTCGCCTAAAAGAATGACGTTGTTCTTCGTCTTGCGCGCCAAAATCTGGACCACCTTGCGAATTTCTTCATCGCGGCCAATCACCGGATCAATTTTGCCCGCTTTCACGGCCTCATTGATGTTCCGGCCAAATTTATCTAACACATTTTCGTCTTGCGAATAATCTTCCATCCCTTGTTCGTTCATAACGCTCCTCCTGGACTTATCGTCACCGCCATTATAACCCGTCTTTTAGCACTCGCAAGTGTTGAGTGCTAATTTTACAGTAGTCCCCGGAATTTTCTCGATGGGTCTACGGCTTTTCGTCAGTCTTTTTTCGGAAAAAAGTATGCAAAGGATGCCATTTTCTCCACGGATTATGCCTTTCCGTTGCGCTTTTCTTCTCAAAAGTTTAAAACTAACGCGGTCGAAAAAACCCATGGAAAAGAAACTCATCCTCGTCTCAGCCCCTCCTGCTAGTGGCAAAACTTACGTCAGCATGAAGTTGGCGGAGAATCTCAAGCACGTCGTTTACCTTGATAAAGACACCTTGGTCCCGCTCTCGAATGTTGCTTTCAACGTGGCGAACGAGCCCAACGATCGCGAAGGCCCATTCTTTGAGAAGAACCTTCGTGACGTGGAATACCAAGTCATCTTGAACATGGCCTTCGACGCCCTCAAATATGACGATATCGTTTTGATCAACGCTCCATTTACGAAAGAAATCCACGACTTAGCTTATATCCAGGCTCTTCGAAAAGAACTGCAAGAAACCTTTGACGCCCACCTCGCCATTGTTTGGGTCATTTGCTCGATCGAAACGGTCCATCAACGGATGATTGAACGCAATAGTCCTCGCGATACCTTCAAATTAGCTGATTGGGATAAATACGTCGCCAGCCAGCACTTCGAAGTCCCGACTTGGCTCAAAGTAGAAAATGACCCCTATTCGTTAATCCTCTTCAATAACAACACGGAAGAAGAATTCCAGGCTTCAATGAAAGAAGTCGTCGGAATCCTCGAAGACCGCAAAAAATAAAAAGAGGCGGGTTTTGTAGAATTATCTCCTGCAAACCCCCTCTTTTTTAGTTCAAAGCTTTGTATTCGGTGAGAAGACCATAGGTTCCGAAGAGAATCGTCCCGATCGCCACTCGGATATTTTCGTTCGTCTCTGGCACGACCCCGCGGGCGATTTGGGCGAGTTCCGTGATGATGTTTTCAAGATAACGCATGACCATCAGGCTCCGTTGCTCCTCGCTCCGCCCAGTCTGATACCGGGCAAAGATAGGGGTTAAACGATTCACAAGTCCTGCCATAACCTCGCGGGCAAAATCTTTGCGGTAAAAGGAGGAATGTTGATAAGACTCGATAAAAACCAATTCTTTCGGGTAAGAGAGAACTTGTTTAAAACGATCGATATAAATCGCGTAGACTTTGGGATCTCGAATATCGATGTCCGGGGTGGGGAAAATCGCCCGTTCCGGAATCTGATGCCAAGCGTAATTAAAGGTTTGGTCAATGAGGTTCTGCTTTGTTTTGAAGTGAGCAAAGATTACCGGTTCGGAAATGTGGATGTGTTTCGCGATTTCTTTAGTTGAGAGTGAAGAGATCCCGTGTTTAAACGTTTCTCGAATAATCTCGTTAAAAATCTTCCCATCGATATTTTGAATAAAGCGGCGTCCCATGTTGTCCCTCCTTTTAGGAATGTTCTTTGAAGAAGCCTTCTCCCTAGAGCAGCATTTGTCGATTTCTTTATCCTCGATATTTTTATTTTAACCTCTTTTCACGATCAGGAGAAACAAGATGCTCTTAAAAATCGATAAAAAAGCATTGACTTGGTCGGCTTTTTATTTGTTTTTCTAATGAAATTTAATCGAAATGTAAAATCGGTTCCGCCAAAACAAAAAAAGGCCGGCAGAATCACCTGCTGGCCTAACTTTTCGTCTTACTCGGCTTCGACTTGCGTAATTTCCATTTCCATCCCATCGACGGGGATGAAGTCATTGAACGTCCCGCAATAAGGACATTTTTGCTTATTCTTCGCTATGGCGAAGGTTTTGCCGCAATGATTGCACTTCCCGTGGGCGATCGTGGTCACGATTTTCAAAGCCGTTTCCTTGAACTCAGTATCGGCAACGGCAGCATCCCAACACTCGCTCATATAGCGGGGAACCACCATCGAGGCTTCGCCGATGGTCAATGTGACGGAACGGAGCTTCTTCAGGCCATTATCCTTGCAGATCCCGCGTAAAGAATCGAGCAATTCGATGGCGATGCCCATTTCGTGCATAACTATTTGATCGTTTCTTTCTTCACGTCTTCCCGCTTAGCGATTTCGTCTTTGTCGATCGCTTTCGCTTTGCCTTTGCCCGTGAAGATAATCTTCAAGTTACGAGCCAAGATATGGGGAACACTCGACGGAGCGATCTGTTCATACATCCGTCCGTGCTCATCGAATCTCTTCTCGAGGTGGATGGCATCGAACTTGCAGCGTGTGGTGCAAAGGCCACATCCAACGCACATCGTTTCATCAACGAAGGTACGGCCGCACTTTAAGCAACGCTTCGTCTCGGCCTTGAGTTGCTCTTCGCTAAAGACCTGACGGTTATCCGCCATCTTATCCTTAACTTCAACGCGTTTGACTTCCTGGCGTGGAGTATTGTCCCAGCCTTGAACATCAATGTTGTTCTTATCAAGTTCGTACTTGGCCAAATACGGATTCTGGACCCGGCCAATCAACATGCTTTGTCCCGGATGGACGTAACGATGCATGCTTTCCGCGCCTTCTTTGCCCGTCGCAATCGCATCAATGGCGAAGCGAGCGCCATGGTAGCAATCGCCGCCGACGAAGATGTCGGCTTCTGCGGTCTCGTAGGTGAGCGGATCAGCTTCGGCCCGGCCGCGGTTGACCACGACCTTGGTGTCCTCGAGCAAGTCACCCCACTCAAATGACTGACCGATCGCGGCTAAGAAATAGTCGCAAGGAACCGTCAAGACCTGAGCTTCGTCATATTGCGGATTGAACTTATGATCTTTATCAAAGACGGCGACGCATTTCTTCAAAACGACTTCGGTGAGTTTGCCTTCGGCGTTCTTGTGGAACTCCTTGACACCCCAGCCATTATTAATTTTGATGCCTTCTTCTTCGGCTTCGGCAATTTCGTCTTTAGCGGCGGGCATGATGTCGCGACTCTCTAAGCAATAGAGATCGACGGATTCAGCGCCATAGCGAATCGCGGTACGAGCAACATCGATGGCAACATTGCCAGCGCCCATCAATGCCACCTTGCCATGGAGCTTCTGACCTTTGCCAAGATTGACACTGCGCAAGAAGTCAACACCCGAGATGACGCCATCGGCATCTTCGCCTGGCACGCCGAGTTTGCGACCGCCTTGAGCGCCGATCGCAACATAGAACGCCTGATAGCCTTGTTTGCGAAGGTCGGCAATCGTCACGTCCTTGCCAACTTCAACGCCAGTCTTGAATTCGACGCCCATATCCTTAATGGCTTCGATTTCAGCTTCGACAACATTCTTCTCAAGACGGAAAGAAGGAATGCCTAAGGTCAACATGCCGCCAAGTTTTTGTTCTTTTTCGAACACCGTAACTTGATAGCCCATTTCGGCAAGATAGTAAGCGCAAGAGAGTCCAGCCGGACCACCACCAATGACCGCCATCTTGTGGTCGTGATATTCCGGATGCTGGATCCGCGGCTTAACGCGCGTATCCTCATCAAGGTCTAGCTGGGCGACAAACTTTTTGATTTCATCAATCGAAACCGGCTTCTTCTCGCCGATCGTGCCGCGGGTGCAAGCATCTTCGCAACGCTTGTTGCAAACCCGTCCGCAAACGGCTGGGAATGGGTTCTTTTTCTTAATGAGTTCTAACGCTTCGGCATAGCGACCTTCTTTGGCTAACTCAATGTAGCCTTCAATCGAAATGTGAGCGGGGCAGGCGACCTTGCAAGGGGCCGTGCCAGTTTCGTTCATGATCAGTTGACGGTTGAAACGGAAATCCGGATTCCATTTATCCGGTCCCCATTTATGATCAAACGCGTGGAGAGGTTCTTCAACCTTGATTTCCGTCTTGTTTTCGAGACGCTCGCCTAAGCGAAGGGCGTTCATCGGGCAGACTTCAACGCATTCACCACAGGCGACGCACTTTTCGGGATCAACGTGCGAAATATAGTTCGAACGAATCAGCGTTGCGGTATGGAAATATTCACCCGTTCTTAAAGAGAAGCAAGAGCAACCACAACAGTTGCACATCGCGTGGGTCTTGCCGTTGCCATCAATGTTTGGCATTTCATGCATCAAACCATTGTCTTCGGCTTTCTTCAGAATGGCATAAGCCTCTTCCTTGGAGATTCTTCGACCATGGCCTTGTTTGATAAAGTCGCGGGCGCCTTCATTGAACTGGATGCACATATCCTGTTCCAAGTGGCCGCATCCTTCGCCCATCAAACGACGGGAAACACGGCAAGAGCATGGAGCAACAGAAATGTCATCAGCGATATCGACGTAATGGGAAATCAGTTCATCGACTTGATGATCCGGATTTTCTTTGATGGCCGATTCAATAGGGATAACCCGCATGACACCATGGCCAACCGGGATGTTGCCGGCAAGCGGCATAATCCGTTTAATGGTATATTCAGCAAAGGATTGAGCAATGATGGGGTGAGCTTCCACCAACTTGATGTTGTCCACCATCGCTTCGAAAATGCCCGGGACGAAAATGGGGATATGGTAACCCACTTGCCACTGGCCATTCACTTTGGGTAAATGACGATCTTGGGGATCGATTGAGAAAAGTCCGCCCCACGAGCCATCATCCAAAGCTTTTTGGAGCCGGTCCATCGGGAGTTTGCTTAAGCGGGCAAGGTCTTGAACGGTGTAGCTCTTGCGAACTTTCATCTTCATCGCCACGGTGACTTCGTCATCAGTGACCCAGCATGCCAAACCGTTATATTCCGGATCGCCATATTGAACAATCGCGCCCGGCAAATCTTGGATGTGACGGCAGAGCTTCAAAACGTTTGGCCGTTTCTTTTCACCCGCCTCCATATGACCGCCGACTTTGCCTTTGCGGTACTTTTCTTCGGCGAATTGCTGACCTTCAACTCTTAACTTAGGTTCTTCTGCCATAAATTCTCCTTTTATTTCGCGGCCTTATAGGCCTTGACTTCCTTAAGAATGAAATCGGCTAACGCGTCCATCCCGTCGCCTTTTTTGGCACTAACAGGGAAATAAACGCATTTCGGATTAAGCTTCGTGATATGGTCTTCGGCTTTGGCAAGATCAAAATCGAAGACGGAAATCGTGTCCATCTTGCTAAAGACCACCGCCGAAGCCACTTTGAACATCAGAGGATACTTAAGAGGCTTATCGTCGCCTTCGGGGATTGAGAGAATAACAAGGTTAAGGGTAGCCCCGGTATCGAACTCTGCTGGGCAAACGAGGTTGCCAACATTTTCGAGAATAACCAAATCGAGATCATCCACGCCGAAGCCTTCAATGCCTTCTTGGGTCATCTTCGCATCAAGATGGCATTCTCCGGCCGTGTGAAGCTGAATGGTTTTAACACCAGTTTTAGCTTCGATAGTTTCGGCATCAACCGTCGCATCGATATCCGCTTCCATGACACCAACGCGAAGCTTGTCTTTGATGCGATTAATGAGCGAAACGAGAAGAGTTGTTTTCCCCGAACCTGGAGAAGACATAAGGTTGATAAGGTATACGCCTTTCGCCCTCAGTTCGGCTCTGAGTTTATCCGCTCGAGCTTCATTGTTAGCAAAAACGGATTGCTTAACCGTCAATACTTTAATGGGATCCATTCAAAAATTCCTGCCTGACTATTGTAAACCAAAACATGCTTAATTATCTAGAACGAGTAAAGAAATACCGATATCGACACTTTCTTAAAGAAAGAACTCAGATGATTTTTAAGGTAAAACTAACATAAAAACATTCGGTTTTGTTTGCTAATTCCATAACAAAATAAATTTTGTGAAGATTGAATTTTCTAAAGATGACCTAAATAAACAAATATCACTTTTACCGATATCCCAGAAATGCCTAAGGCTGGATGTTTTAGAGGCTAGTTTAACAAAATCATTAAATTAATATCTGACATCTTGTGTTGTGAAAGCCCTTACATTAGTCTATGATAATGGAAATGTCGGGCGGTTGACCGACTGATGAGGAGGCGCTATGGCAAAAAGACGCAACGATGTTGATAAAGCAACTTTTATCACCGCGGCAGAGAGACTCATCACTGAACGCGGAGCGAACGATTTTTCTTTAGCTGATCTCGCCAAGGAGATGGGCATCTCTAAGGGCACCCTCTATTACCACTACCCGAGCAAAGATGACTTGATTCTCGACATCATGGAAAAGCATATGGACGAACTTTCTCGGGACTATATCGAATGGCTCGACCGTCACGAGAACGACACCATCAGCAAACAACGCTTTCTCGATGTGATTTTCTATAAGGGTGTCAAACTCTTTAACAAGTCCAAAATGCATATCTATCTCATTAACGAATGCATGCGGGGAAACGAATCTCTAAAGAAGAAATACAGTGAACTTTGGCGCAGCTGGCAAGACAAACTTGAAGAGGGGCTTGATCGTTATTTCCCCGATCAAAAAGATCGCGAGGCCTACGCCTATCTTCTGATGTTGCTGATTGATGGGCTTACCGTCCAAGAAGCTTTGAAAAATTCCGATGAAAAACTGAATCAACGGGTGAAGTCTTTGCTCGTGGGGGAAAAAGACCATGAATAAAATAAAACTCTTACAAGAAAAACTGGATAAAACGTTCAGCGGTTTCAAGGCTTCCGCTAAAGACGATTGCGTCGTCCTCACAGGTGAAAGCGACAATTATCAGCAAATTGTTGAGGCGGGAAAAATCACTGCAGAAACCGATTATTTTTATGGCGTCATCAATCGAATTGTGCTCAAGGGGTGGACCCCGGCTCCGATCAAACGTTCCAGCATCGAAGATAAAGCTCTTGAGAGCGCCGCCCCAGATGTTTTAGTCATTGGCGGAGGCATCATCGGCTGTTCCATCTTGCGGGAGCTATCCCGTTATCAGCTTTCTTGCCTCTTGGTTGAAAAGGAAGAAGACCTTGCCATGGGGGCATCAAGCCGTAATGATGGCTGCGTTCACGTCGGCATCGATTTGCACAAAAACTCCGCAAAACTCAAGTATCTTCTCCGCTCAAGAGCGATTTATCCTCAGCTTTGCGCTGACCTTGATGTCCCCTATCGTGAAGATGGGCAATCGGTTGCCTTTCAGAGCCTAACCTTAAAAGGAATCGCCGCGCCTTATTTGCGAGCAAAAGCCCGGACGAACCACGTTCCTGGCGGGGTAAAAATCCTCAGCCGAGAAGAGATGCTCAAAATCGAACCCCACCTCGCTGAAGGCATTAAATGGTGTGCCTATTTGCCCGGAGGGGCCTGCGTTTCGCCTTATGAATTAACGATTGCGTTAGGCGAATCCGCAGTTCTCAATGGAGCTAAGGTTTCCTTTAATACCGTCGTCGAAAGTATGGAGGTCAAAGACCACCGCATCGTCTCGGTCAAGACCAATCGTGGTACGCTCTACCCGAAAGTCGTCATTAATGCCGCCGGCGTTTTTTCCGACGTCGTGGCGAACATGGCAGAAGACCAATTCTTCACGATCCACCCCCGCAAAGGCACCGATAGCATCATGGATAAAGCCATGACTTCGGCCTTATCGAAAACCGCCATTACCGTTTATCCGAAATTAGGTGAGGAAAAACGAACTCATTCCAAAGGCGGAGGTTTAATACCCACCATCGACAAAAACATTTTGGTGGGCCCCGATGCCATCGAGATCCCCGACCGAGAAGACTACACGACCTCGAAAGCCAGTATCGACGTTATTTATGGCAAACACGTGAATACCATCGCTGCGCTTTCGGAACGTGACATCATCACCTATTTCTCGGGGACCCGAGCCGCGACCTATGAAGAGGATTTCGTTGTCCAAAAAGGAAAATGGACGAAAAACATCATCCACGCCGCTGGGATTCAATCCCCAGGCGTCACCGCCGCTCCAGCCATCGGGCAAGACATTGCTTTGTGGGCATCCCAAATGCTCAAAGCTCCAAAAAAAGAACACTTCATTGAGAAACGGAAAGGAGTTGTCAAAACCCGTTTCTTAGATGATAAAGAACGCGATGCTTTAATCAAAAAGAATCCTGCCTACGGTCACATCGTTTGCCGCTGCGAAGAAATATCAGAAGGCGAAATTATCGATGCGATCCATTCGATTATTCCGCCCACCACTGTCGATGGCATTAAGCGCCGGGTCCGAGCAGGAATGGGACGCTGTCAAGGTGGCTTCTGCCAGCCAAGCGTCGTTGCTTTGCTCGCTACAGAGGGCCAACAAGATATTCTGAACATTAAAAAGAAAGGCGAAGGCAATCTTTTCTTCGCCGAAACGAAGGAGGGCAAATAACATGATGGACTATGATGTCGTCGTCATCGGCGGAGGTCCCGCTGGTCTCGCTGCAGCTAAGACGGCCTCCGATAACTCTGCAAAAACCCTCTTAATTGAACGTGAAGGTGCTTTAGGTGGCATTTTAAAACAATGCATCCATGATGGTTTTGGCGTGACCCGGTTTAACGAAAAACTCTCGGGTCCCGAATACGCTTATCGGGAAATTGAGAAACTGAAGACCAGCAAAGTCGAAGTCCTCCTTCTCAGTTTCGTGACTCGTTTAAAGAAGATCGATGCGGGTTATCAAATCACTTTGGTTAATCCGCAAGGGG
>Ga0183101_1000488_pt2 | contig 36244 bp, 20 predicted proteins | sample Biomet3_FD_127790 | JGI IMG/M metagenome (GOLD analysis project Ga0183101, IMG submission 127790) | Microbial communities from bioreactor (seeded with sewage sludge) at LBNL, California, USA - Biofuel metagenome 3 | ecosystem: Engineered > Bioreactor > Anaerobic > Unclassified ... | reverse complement strand
AAGTTGGACAAATATCTAACTATGGAATAATTGGAATATCGAACCACAAGATTACAAGGATACTTTTTTGCTTTTTTTCATAACCATATTTACCCATAAAATATTCTAGCTTTTCGAACTCACGTTATTTAGATTAATAAATGAATTTGATATTTTGATAGTGAAATAAACTCATATTTTTATTACTAAAAACAAAAAAAACGAATTTTATGTTAAAATAAATTAGAGTGAATTTATAATTCACTCTAATATGATAATTTAATTATGGAGAGTTTAGCTTATGAAACAAAATTTTTGTGAGAATGCTATTAATACATTTATATCAATAAGTAACTCAAACATTCAAGGAAGAACAGAATTGGCAAAAAAATTTGGAGTTACTGAGAGAACCATAAGCAGTTATGTTAAATACTTAAAAGAAGAACTAGGCGTTGAAATGAGATGGGACAAGAAGAATAGGAAGTATGTAGTAGAAGATCAAGGAATATTTAAAGAAATAATAAATGATAGTAAACTTGAAGCAATGGATATTTGGTTTATTTTAATAATCCTCCTAAGATCACAATATATTTTACCTACTAAAGTTAAGATAATAGAAAAAGAGTTGTTAAAATTCGTTGGCAGTAGAGAAAAAGCAGAAATGGAAAAATTATTTGCTTTTGAAAAAACTAATCATTTAGAGGAATACTATCATGAAGATATTTTGAAGAACCTATATAATGCATTCATAAATAAGAAAAAAGTAATGATGTTATATAGAAGATCTAGTGAAGACATACGTAAGTATATTGTAGAACCTCAAAACATAACCTTCGATAATGGACGAGTATATCTTATAGCTTTTAATGAAAAGAAAGAAGATAGAACATATAGACTTGATAGAATAAAGCGAATAGAGATTTTAGGTGAAAATAAAGAAGAATCTGATTTTTCACTTTCTGATTACCTTTCTAAGTCTTGGCATATGTTTGGAGGAAGAGAAAAAGAAACAAGAATTGTAGTTAAATTTAATAAAAATGCAGCAAAGATAATAGAGGAAAAAGTTGCAGTAAATAAAAGAGTAATAAATCAAGACAATGATTCTGTTACATATGAATTTATAGCTTATGGAATTGATGGGATTTGTATTGAGCTATTGGGCCTTGGAGATAGGTTTGAAGTTTTAGAGCCAGTAGAGCTTAGGAAGAAAATTTATAATATAGGAAAAAGGATTGTTGAGAATCACTCTAGTTAAAAATTATTATTTTTAATTAGTGCATATTTTTCAAATGAAATTATATTAGAGATTTTAGAAGATAGTTATGGAGGCGAAACATATGAAATTATGTGGTGAATTAGTTAATCATAAGGCTTTTGGAAAGGGCCAAATAGTAGAGTTTGAAAATAATTATGTAACAGTATTATTTGAGAATATCACAGAAGAAAAAAAGTTTAAATATCCACAAGTTTGTGTTTTTAATTGATGAAAACTATGGAGGCGATAATAGAGATGAGGGGTATATATCAGGAAATCCTAACTATTGAATACAGTTATCATTTGATGAAGCTAAAAATTTAAAGTTTTGGGACTATTATTATAACGAAAATAATCCTGAATTAATTAAATTTGGTAGTGGATTGCATAGATATTTTACAGACGTACAAGCAGCGCAGGTACTTACGAAGATTTATGAAATAAAGAAATGTTCATCTGAAGAGTTATTTTCAAAAGAGTTTCTTGAATATTACTGTAGGATAAAACAAATAGATATAGATAGTATATCTGTGCCAAATGGTGCATTGCAAAGAAAGATTAGTTAAATGAAATAAATTATAACTTGAAGTGAAATATCCAGTTTTGGAATTAAATATAGAAAGAAAAAGGCATGTAGTTTCTTATATATGGTATAATAACTACTATAAAAGTGGACCATGGAGGAATGTAAAAAATGGAATACAAGTCAACCATTAAGTCAAGACCATACCTATATAAGGAAACAAAAAAGGCTGCATCACTTATAAACTCAGGGCTTAAGATAAATGAATTGAAATTTAAGGCGGTTGAAGAGAATATTTTCCAAGTAGAAAGTGAAGCCAGGATGAAGGAACTTGCATCAATTATAACAACTAGATTAAAAGTACTTGATGCATATTTAATAGATAAAATTTTAAACAGTAGTATAGAAACATCTAAGTTAATTGTTTTATATACGATTTTAAAAACAGATAGATTATTTTTTGAGTTTATGAATGAAGTATATAAGGAAAAACTCTTATTAAGGGATTTATTTATAAGAGATAAAGATTTTAATTCATTCTTTCAAAGTAAAAAAGAGCAAAGCGAAAAAGTTGCATCTTGGGTAGAAATAACATTTAAAAAATTAAAGCAGGTATATATAAGAACCCTTTTCGAATGTGGGCTTATTGAAAACCAAAAAGGTGATAGAAGGATAAGGATTCCAATTCTAGAAACCGAGGTAAAAGATTACCTAAATAAAACTGTAGATAAAATATATATAAATGCAATAATAGGGGATAGGGAGTAGTTGTTGGTGAGTAGTTGTTAGTGATTAGTGAGCAGAGGTTGCAAATTATATTTAACTACACACTATCCATTGACCACTAAAATACAGGAGGATTAAGATGAAAGATATATATCAAAGAATTGATGAAATATTACCTAAGATAATAGAACCTAATTTTAGACAAAATAAGGGGTTAGGTAATGAAATAGGTTTTTATGTTTTTGATTATGATCCAGAATATGAACTTTTAGTTAGAGATAGAGTCGAATTTATAAAAGAGAAGGCTAAAGGCGCATATGGATTAAATATTGTTGAATTTGATCTTTATGAAATAATTATTGAGATGCTCGAATTAAAGGGATATCTTAAAAAGAATTTCGAAATGGAAGAAAAAAAAGGTAGTGAACATGTAATTTTTAAAGCAACTAAATCAACCTTAAGAATTACAGAAGATGATGATGTATTTGTTAAATATATAGGCGAAAGACTTGATGGAGCAGATATAGTATTCTTAACAGGAGTAGGAAAAGCATGGCCGATAATAAGATCTCATACTATTTTAAATAATTTACATAGGATTGTAGAAGATCAGCCATTAGTCATGTTTTTTCCAGGGAATTATGATGGTGGAACACTAATGTTATTTAACAGTTTAAAAGATGACAATTATTATAGAGCATTTCAATTAGTAGATAAATATTAGCATTATAGGGGGAAGAACAAATGGATTTTAAGTTAAAAGAAATGTTTCATAAGGAAATAGATAGAGATATAAAAGGTGTTATAAAAGTTGGGCAGGCAGATGATGAAAATATAAAGCAAGAATTAGATGAATACGTTGTAACAGGTGAATTAAATAAACACATTGATAGATTTTTTGAGGCATATAAAACAGGAATTATAGGAAATACAGATAAAAATGGAGTTTGGATTTCAGGATTTTTTGGTAGTGGTAAGTCTCACTTTTTAAAGATACTTTCTTATCTTTTAGAAAATAGAGAAATTGAAGGAAAAAAAGCAATAAACTATTTTGATGATAAGGGATTAGATAGTTTCATTTTAGCTAATATGAAGCAGGCCGGAGATATATCAACAGATGTTATCCTTTTTAATATAGATTCGAAGTCAGATTCAGATTCAAAATCTAATAAGGACGCAATAGTTAACGTATTTAATAAGGTGTTTAATGAAATGCAAGGTTTTTGTGGATCTATGCCATGGATAGCAGATTTAGAAAGACAAATGGTTAAAGATGGAGTATATGAAGACTTTAAGAAAGTATTTAAAGAAATATCAGGTAATTCGTGGGTAGAATCAAGGGCGGACTTTTATTATGAAGAGGATTCTATTATAGAAGCATTATCACAAACTACTAAAATGAGTGAAGAAGCTGCGAGAAGCTGGTACTCTAAATGCGAAGAAAACTATTCATTAAGTATAGATAGTTTTGCGAGTAAGGTAAAAGAATATAGCGAATCTAAAGGAAAGAATCACCATGTTATTTTCTTAGTAGATGAAATTGGTCAATATATTGGAGACAATACTGGTCTTATGTTAAATCTACAAACTGTTGTAGAGGATTTAGGAACTAAGTGCGGTGGTAAGTGTTGGGTTATAGTTACATCACAAGAAGGATTAGATGAATTTACAAAAGTTAAGGGAAATGACTTTTCTAAAATACAAGGTAGATTTAACACAAGGTTATCTTTATCATCAGCAAATGTTGATGAAGTAATTAAGAAACGTATACTTAGAAAAAAAGATACTGCAGCAAGTCATTTAAAAGCTTCATATGAACAAAAAGAATCTATTATAAAGAATCTTTTGACTTTTACATCTGATACTGCTGAAATGAAGTTGTATAAAAATGGAGATGAATTTGCAGAAGTTTATCCATTTATACCATATCAATTTAATTTGCTTCAATCAGCATTTAATGGAGTTAGAGAGCATGGAGCATCTGGTAAAAGTTTATCTAGAGGAGAAAGAAGTTTACTTGGTGCATATCAACAAGTTGCAATAGACTATATGGACAAAGATACTAATATTCTTATACCATTTTCAGCTTTCTACAAAACAATAGAAACATTCCTAGATTCATCTATTAGGTCAGTTATTATTCATTCAGAAAAGAATGATAAGTTAAATGACTTTGATGTTGAGGTTTTAAAATTATTATTCTTAGTTAAATATGTAAAAGAAATTAAGTCTAATATAGAAAATTTATCAACATTATTAGTAAGTGAAATAGATGCGGATAAATTAGAAATAAAGAAAAGTGTTCAAGAATCATTAAATAGATTAATAAGAGAAACATTAGTTCAAAAGAATGGTGATGAATATATATTCTTAACTAATGATGAGCAAGATGTAAATAAAGAAATAAAAAATATGTCAGTAGATAATGGAGAAGTCATTCAGAAGGTTGGAGAAATAATCTTTGATGATATATATGGAGATCCGAAATTCTCATATTCAAGAAAATATCAATTTACATTCAATAAAATTGTAGATGATAGAACTAGAGGACCTCAAACAAACGAAATAGGGGTTAAAGTTATAACTGCAAATTATGATTTGGTAGGAGGCTCTAGTGAAAGTGAATTAAAGTTATTATCTACTAGGGAAAATAATGTAATTATAAATATATCAAGGGATGTTAATTATTTAGAAGAAATAGAAAATGTATTGAAGATTGATGCTTATTTAAGAGTTAAAGGAAGTTCAAAGGCAAGTGCTGCCATAGAAGACATTAAATCAAAGAAAAGTAGAGAAAGAGAAGAAAGAGCAAAAAGAGCAAAATTCTTAATAGAAGAATCATTAAGAAGTGCTGAAGTTTATGTAAATGGTAGCCTTTTAGATATAAAAGAAAAGCAAGGAATAGATAGAATAAATGAAGGATTAAGATCATTAATAGATTCTAAATATAATAAAATTAATTACGTAAAAGAGTTTAAAGAAAATGCTAAAGATTTATTTGACATAATGGATACTAGATTAAATCAAATGGAGTTAGTTGACAGTAATCCAAATAGATTAGCAGTAGATGAAGTTAATACCCATATACAAACTAGTTCAGCAAGAAATCTGCAAGTAACAGTGAAGAGTATATTAACTAAGTTTTCAAATCCTCCTTATGGATGGAAAGACATTGATATACAGGCTATAGTAGTAACTTTATTTAAGAAGCAGGATATTAAAGTCATATTTAATGGAGAAGTTTTAAGTCCTAATAATAGAGAGATAGTGAACTATGTAACTAAGAGAGATTACATTGAAAGAGTTATAGTTAAGACTAGGGAAAAAGTAAATCAAAAATATATAGATGTAGTTAAAGATTTAAATAAAGATTTATTTGGCTTCTCATCACTACCAACTGATGAAGATGGAATAATGAGTATGTTTAAAGGTGAATGCACAAAAGAACTTTCAAGAATTAATGAAATGCTTGTTAATTTCTCGCTTAGAACTTCTTATCCGGGAGAAAATATTTTAAAAGATGGTAAAAAGGTATTCTCAGAAGTTATAGAGATTACAGACACGATTGATTTCTTTAAAGAAGTATATGATTTAGAAAATGACTTTTTAGATTATGCTGAAAATATTGATGAAATAAAAGGATTTTTCTATAAGAAGGAAAATGGAAGAATAGAGTTTTCGTCTAAAGGTGAGCAAAGAATTATATTTGATAATGCTTTAGATAAATTAAATAACTATGAAGATAACAAGGAATATATAGTTAATGATGAAATAAAAGCAATTATTGAAGAAATAAAAGAAATAATAAGAATGCCAAAGCCTTTTTCAAAAATACCTACTATACCATTATTAATAGAAAAATATAATAATAAAGTTGTTGAATTATTAGAAGAAGAAAGTATTCCTGTAAAAGGTTATATAGAAAAGTGTAAGAAGGAAGTTCTTGAAACCTTAGAAGAGTATGATTTTAAAGATAAATTTAAGAATAATATAATTGAAGAATTTAATGGTCTTTATAAGAGACTTGAGGGCGCAAGTAGTTTTGCTGTACTTTCATCTATGTCAGACCTTGCAGAAAAGGTTAAGTTAAAATGGATTAAAGAAATATTAGCAGAAGATGAAAAACTAAAAAGAATAGAGGCTAAAGGAATACAACAAGTAGGAAATGGAACAACAACCAATCCAAGCGATGGAGGGAAACAACCTAATGCTCCAGTGAGCAATGTAGATCCAATACCACAGGTAGTAATTAAAACTAAGACTTTAAGTATGAGAGAATTGGTTAAAGGTCAAAAAACTATAAAGAACAATGATGATATAGATGAAGTTGTTGAGGCATTAAGGAAGAAGTTAAGAGAGGAACTAGAAAAGGATACGATAATTAGTCTTGTTTAATTAAATAAAAGGGGTATTGGAAATATGGGGATTAAAAAAATGCAAGGTACGCCTGCACATTTAGAATATATTGTACCAAAAGATAAAAAAAGAAAAACTGATTGTATTTACTATAATAAAGGTATTTGTAATAATTCAAAGTATCAAATATATTTAGGCAAATGTGTAAGATTATTGTGTGATCATTTCGATGATGATAAAGAAAAACTAGTAAAAGCAAATAAAGATAAAAATATATATGAAAAGCCTAGAAAGGTAACTAAAGAAGATTTAATTAATAAAAAATATAAACTAAGAGATTTGGATGACAGTAAAATACGAGTTATTACTTTCGTGGAAGCAAAAGATCAGAATGAAGAGAAAGATTATATTTCTATAACATCTAATATTGCAGATGATATAAAATGTAGAGCAGTAGGCACTACTATTAAAGTTAATAATAGAAAGTACAGAATTTTAAGTATTAGTTAGAATGGAGAAGCGAGAATGGATAAGAATAAAATAAAATCTTTTGCCATATGGGCTAGAAGAAACTTAATAAGTGTAGTTACTGAAAAAGCAAATAGAATAGGAGTAACTGAAAATGAAATAGAAGAAGCAGTAGCAGTTCAAGGTGGATTTAAATTAGAAAGTAATGATGAGATATTTAAACTTTCTAAAAGTGATAGAGATAAATTAGTTAGTGAAATAAGAGAAAAAGGCTTTGAACAGGTAATGGAGGAAGTAGCCTATACTTGGTTTAATAGATTTATGGGACTTAGATATATGGAAGTAAATGATTATCTTCCAAGTGGTATAAGGGCTCTTTCATCAGAAGTTGACGGAAAAACAGAACCAGATGTTTTAACTAGAGTTTCAGAAGTAATAGATGAATTAAGTTTAAATGCTGAATATATATATGAACTTTTAGATAGTGGAAAGACAGAAGATAGAGAAGAGGCTTATAAGCACATTCTAGTAAGACAATGTAATGAATTGGGGAAAATAATACCTCAAATGTTTGAAAAAATAAGCGATTATACAGAATTATTACTACCTGATAATCTTTTAGAAGAAGGCTCTGTAATAAGGAAAATGGTAGAGGATATAGAAGAGTCAGATTGGAAAGAAGAAGTAGAAATAATAGGTTGGATGTATCAATACTATATATCTGAAAAGAAAGATGAAGTATTTGCGACCTTAAAGAAAAATGTAAAAATAACAAAAGAAAATATACCAGCAGCAACGCAATTATTTACTCCAAAGTGGATTGTAAAGTATATGGTTGAAAACTCATTAGGTAGACTATGGCTTGAAGGTCACCCAAATGAAGAACTTCAAAAAGAATGGAAATACTACTTAGAAGAGGCAGAGCAAGATCCAGAAGTGGAAGAAGAATTAAAGAAAATAAGAGAAGAACACAGCAAATTAAAGCCGGAAGATGTAAAAGTGTTAGATCCATGTATGGGATCAGGACATATTCTAGTATATGCTTTTGATGTGTTGTATGAAATTTATAAAACAGCAGGGTATTCAGAAAGAGAAATACCTAGAATGATATTGCAAAATAACTTATATGGATTAGATATAGATGATAGAGCAGCACAATTAGCATCATTTGCTTTAATAATGAAGGCTAGGCATTATAATAGAAGGTTGTTTAGGGAAATTGAAAGAGAAAGTTTAGATTTAAACATTTGCTCAATACAAGAAAGTAATAGTATTCATAAAGAAGCAATAGATTACTTTTGTAGTTTAGATACTGGATTAGATAATGAAGAGTTAGAAAATGACTTAGAATATTTATTGTCAACTTTTGAGGATGCTAAGGAATATGGTTCTATACTTGAAGTTGAATCAGTAAATTTTGATGCATTAAAGCAAAGACTAAGGGAACTTGAAGATGAAGATAATTTGATGTTTGGTGATTATAGAAAAATGCTTTTAGATAAACTTCCTGTGTTAATTAAACAGGCAGAGATAATGTGTAGTAAGTATTTAGGATGTGTTACTAATCCACCTTATATGGGAAATTCAGGAATGGGTTCAAAGTTAATCAAATTTGTTAAGGAAAATTTTCAAAATACAAAATCTGATATGAGCACAGTTTTTATGGAAAGAATAATAAAAATGTGTACGAATGATGGATTTATGTCTATGATAAATATACCGGTATGGATGTTTTTATCAGCCTATACAAATATGAGAAAAGAATTGTTAGAAAATCATACAATAACAAACATGTTACATTTAGGACGAGGGGTATTTGGATCTGATTTTGGAACAACTGCATTTGTTATTAGGAATTCTCTAATAGATAAATATAAGGGAGAGTATAGAAAACTATTTAAAAAGCAAGGTGCGGTAGAGAGTTTAGAACAAAAGGAACTGTATTTTTTTAATAAGGAACTATGTTATATTGCTCAAAAAGAAGATTTTGAAAAAATATCCTCACTTCAAATTGCTTATTGGTTAAGTGATAATATGAAAAATATTTTTTTATCTAAAGAGAATATTAGTAGTATTGCGGAACCTAGATTGGGGATGGCAACTGCAGATAATGATAATTTTTTGAGATTATGGCATGAAGTAGATTACAATAATTTAGGTATTGGCTATAAAAATAGAGAAGATGCAAATTTGAGTGAAAAAAGATGGTTTCCGTACAATAAGGGGGGGAATTACAGAAAATGGTATGGGAATAATTACTATGTAGTTAATTGGAAAAATGATGGATTAGAAATAAGAAATTTTAAAGATAATAATGGAAAAGTTAGATCACATAATTATAACTTAGACTATATATTTAAGTATGGCATAACATGGACGTTTCTATCATCTAGTAAATTTAGTGCAAGATATTTTGATTACGGGTATTTATGCGATTCAGTGGGGTCAGCACTATACACAGACCAAAATAATATATACTATATTTTAGCAATATTATGTTCAAAATTGTCTGACCAAATATTGAATATATTAAATCCAACAATATCATATCAACCGGGAAATATAGGGAGTATACCGTTAATTTTTCCTAAAGATAAATTGGTTTTAGATCAAATTAATGACTTATCAAAAGAGACTATAAAACTAGTTAAGGAAAATTGGGATATATTTGAACAAAGTTGGGATTTTAAAATTCATCCATTTGTTAAAGTGAGAAAAGATAATGATATTAATAAATATGTGGATATATTTAATTTATGGGAAGTATTATCTAAACAAAAATCTATGAATATTAAAAATAATGAAGAAAAAATAAATGAGTTACTTATACAAGTTTATGGATTAGAAGAAGAATTAAATTATTGTGTAAATGAAGAAGATTTTAAGGCGTATTCTACTTTTTCAGATAGAGAAAGAGACATTAACTCATTTATTTCATATGCTGTTGGTTGTATGTTTGGTAGATATTCTATTGATGAGGAAGGACTTATCTATGCTGGTGGAGATTTTAAGGATAAGTGGAATTTTGATGATAAGAAGGTTAGGAAAATAGAGAAAGATGAAGAAGGAAACATTATATCAGAGTCATGGCTTGATGTAACTTTTTTACCTGATAGCGATAATGTTATTCCTATCACAGAAGATGAATACTTTGAAGATGATATAGTTTCAAGGTTCATAGATTTTGTTAGGACTGTTTATGGAAATGAAACATTAGAGGAAAATTTAGATTTTATTGCTGATTCTATTGGTAGAAAGCCTTCTGAAACTGCAAGACAAGCAATCAGAAGATATTTTATTAAGGATTTCTATAAAGATCACTTAAAGGTTTATCAAAAGAGACCTATTTATTGGATGTTTGAGTCTGGTAAAAATGATGGATTTAAGGCTTTAATTTATATGCATAGATATAATGAGCAAACTGTTGCAAAGGTTAGAACTGATTATCTTCATACTCTTCAAAGAAAGTATGAAGCAGAGATACAAAGGCAACAATTAGTAGTAGATTCTGAAGAATATACTGCTAAAGATAGAACTGCTGCTAAAAAGAAGATTGATAGAATATCTAAGCAAATAGAAGAGTGTAGAGAGTATGATCAAGTAGTAGCCCATTTAGCAAATGAGAAGATATCTATTGATTTAGATGATGGAGTTAAGGTTAATTATGAGAAATTCCAAGGTGTTACGGTTATTAACTCCAAAGGTAAAGAAGTTAAGATGGATTTATTAGCGAAGATATAAAGTAGATATATTAGCATAAATCATAAAGATATTTAAATAATGCGAAAGGGGTTGAAGTTTCTTGAAAATAAAATCTGCTTATATAAAAAACATTAAAGCATTAAAAGATTTTAAGATAGATTTCAATAACAATGTTAATGTAGTCATTGGTGGAAATGGCTTAGGGAAGACAACAATTTTAGAAACTATATATAATATTATTACATCAAATAAAAGATTTTTAGAAGATGCAAGTTCTGAAGGTTGTAACTTAGAAGTGCTGTTTGCTGAAGACGAATTAAATATTATTAATAGATTTAGAAATAGATTACACAAAGAAGTTTTTAAAAGTGAAGAAAAGATTTCTGTAGGGAAGCATGAAATAAAAAAAGAATTAAATTTAAAGAAGCAATTTCCTGATTCAATTATGTTAAAAGAAAGATGGTTTAGGAAAGTAGTGTATTTGCCAACAGATGTGAATTTTAAAAAGCATAAAGTAGAAACTGCAAAAAAAGTAGAAGGCTCTACAGAGATTGGTGTTATTTTAAATTCAGATGAAATGAGTTTGAATCTTAAAGAATACCTTGTAAATATTCATTATAAAGACTTAGAGGATATGAGCATAGGGGAGACACCTTACCGCATACAAAAGTTCAAACAACTATATAATACTTTTTTTGAAGAAAAAGAATTCTTGGGAGTAAAAGATTTTGAACCACTTTTTAAAATAAAAGCCACTGGAGAAATACATTCTGCTGATGAATTAAGTGCTGGAGAAAAGCAAATTTTCTTTAGAGGTGGTTCATTGCTTCAAATGGATTTAAATGATTCTATTATATTAATAGATGAGCCAGAATTAAGTTTACATCCTGAATGGCAGCAAAAAATATTAGAATTTTATAAAGGTATTGGTGAAAATAATCAAATAATAATTGCAACTCATTCACCACATATAGTTTCATCATGTAAAAAAGAAGAAGTTATTGTATTAGATAGAGAAGATGGCAGAACTGTACTTAAAAGTAACGTGGAAGAAACTTATGGGTGGACAGTAGAGCAATTATTACTTTCAGTATTTGAACTTAAAAGTGTTAGAAATCCAGAAGTTCAAGAAAAGATAGATAAATTCAAATCACTTTACATTAATAAAGAGAACTTAAATAGTGGTGAATTAAGTGAATTCAATGAGTTAAAAAATGAATTAGAAAAATATTTAGACCCAGAAGATCCATCTTTATCTTTAATTAATATAAAAGAAGATTCTAAGAAATTAGAAGCATTATTAAAAAATTTAAAAGCACGTAATGCATAAAGTTACAAGAAATAAAGCACCACTAAGATTAATTGAAAAAGATAAAGAATGGAAAAACTCATTAAGAGAAAATCCTAAATTAGAACCTGATTGGGCTGAGTTTTCAAAAACAGTAGTAAAAAAAGAAACTATTGTTGCTTTAGAAGAAATATATAAGGGATGTTGTTGCTATTGCGAAAGTAAAATAAAAAGTACATCATATCCTGAAATAGAACATTTTAAGCCTAAAAGTAAATATAAAGAACTTTGTTTTGAGTATAGTAATCTTCATTATAGTTGTAAAAGGTGTAATCTTGCGAAAGGCTCACACTATAGTGATAATTTATTAAATCCAAGTGAGGATGAGCCAGAAGAATACATTAGATATGTAGGAGAGTTAGCAGTCAGTATAGATGATAATAAGCGTGGTACTGAAATGATAAATGTAGTAAAACTAAATGAAAGAACAGATTTAAAGGAAGAGAGAATAAGGTATTTAAATGAATTTAGAAAGAATTATGAACTTTTGATTTCTGCAATTGAAACTATACTAGATAGCAAAGATTCTATGGATATGAGTATAGTAAAACCGTTTATTACTAATTTTATTGAAAATGTGAAAATAAAAAGCAAACATGGGGAAAGTTATTGTACAATGATTAAACATAATTTTTTTGATAAAGTAGATATGTTAATGGGAATTTTAAAAGAGGTGAAGTAATCACCTCTTAATTACAAAATAATCAATAAACATTTTAATTTGTATTATAATTAAATCACCAAAAGATAAATATCTAAAGTTCCTTAAGATAAATTTATAGAATAGTTATTAAAATGAAATTAGAGGGGATAACAGAATGTTAAATAAAGATTTTATCTTAAAGATATTATGGAAGTATTATGGTGATGGTTCAAGTTTTAGAGAAGGTCAGGATAAAGCTATATTAGCAGCACTTAATAATAAAAGAACTCTTGTTGTACAAAAGACAGGATGGGGTAAAAGTCTTGTATATTTTCTTACAACTAGAATATTAAGAGATAGTGGAAGGGGGCCTACAATAGTAATTAGTCCATTATTATCACTTATGAATAATCAAATGAATTCCGCAAATAAATTTAGGTTAAATGCTCAAACAATTAACTCAAATAATAAAGATGATTGGGAAGTTATAATTGAAGAGATATTAAATGATTCAATAGATATATTGTTTATATCTCCCGAAAGGCTTGGAAATAAAGAGTTTGTGGATAAGGTAATATCAAAAATTGAGAAAAGTATTGGAATGCTAGTAGTAGATGAAGCACATTGTATATCAGATTGGGGACATGATTTCAGACCAGATTATAGAAGAATAGTAAATATAATAAAAAGGTTGCCGAGAAATGTTCCTCTTATTGCTACAACAGCAACAGCTAATGATAGAGTAATAAATGATATTAGGACTCAATTAGGTGATGAGTTATTAATATTAAGAGGTCCTTTAACTAGAGAGAGTATATCTATAGATATAATTAAACTTGGAAATCAAGCAGAGAGACTAGCATGGTTAAGCGAAAATCTTAAAAAATTAAATGGAACAGGAATAATCTATACCTTAACAGTGGATGATACTAAATTAGTTGCAAATTATCTTAGAGAAAAAGGTTACGACATAGAAAGTTATTATGGTGGACTAACAGCTGAGGAAAGATCCATAAAGGAAGAAAAATTATTAAATAATAAGATAAAAGCATTAGTTGCAACAGTAGCACTAGGAATGGGATTTGATAAAGGAGACCTATCATTTGTAATACACTATCAAAAGCCTGGGAATGTCGTTGCATATTATCAACAAATTGGTAGAGCGGGAAGAGCTGTTGCTAATTCAAATGCGATTTTAATGTGTGGAGAAGAAGATGATGAAATAAGTAATTACTTTATAAATTCAGCTTTTCCTACACAAGATGAAATGATAAAGGTAGTAGATTCTATAAAAATGAATGATGGAATTAAAGAAAAGCAAATATTATCTTTAGTAAATATGAAAAGCGGCAGGTTAGAAAAGTGCTTAAAGTATTTGGAAGTGGATGGAGCGATATATAAGGAAAAAAACTCAAAATATTATCCGACCACAAATAATTGGGAGCCAAATTTAGAATATTCACACGCTATTTCAGAGATTAGAAGATATGAATTAAAACGTATGAATGATTATATTGAAACTGACCAATGCTTAATGGAATTTATAGCAAAAGAACTTGATGACACATCAGCAAAAAGATGCGGAAAGTGTATGAATTGTCGATCAAATGATTTTACCAATAAAGTTAATTCTCGAGATGTAATTGATGCAACTGAATTTCTAAAAGGAAATCATATGGTTATAGAACCAAGAAAGCAATGGCCGACCGGAATTGACATAAATACTGGTGGAAAGATTACAATTGCACCTGAACATAAGATGGAACAGGGAATAGTTTTGTGTTCGTATGGAGATGCTGGTTGGGGTAAGATAGTAAGGGAAGGTAAATATAGCAAAGAATATTTTGGTGATGATCTCGTAGATGCAAGTGCTAAGGTACTAAAACAAAAGATAAGTGAGTGGGATATTAAATCTGTAGTATATGTTCCATCATTAAAACGACCAACACTTGTCAAAGATTTTGCGTATAGATTGGCTATGATGTTACGCTTGCCTTGTTATGATGCTATCGAAAAGATAGCAGATACTCCACAGCAAAAAACACTAGAAAATAGTTACTATCAATGTGAAAATGTAATAAAGGGCTTTGGAATAAAACAAGATTTGAAATTTTTAGGAAATACATTAATAATAGATGATATGGTAGATTCTAAATGGACATTTACCTATTGCACCTATTTGTTGAAAAGTGGTTATGCAGATAAGGTATATCCTTTTGCACTTGCCAAAACATCAGGTGATTAAGGAGGAATTTAAGTGAAATTAACGGATAATGATATGGTTACATTACTTTTAACAACCTCATTAGGGCTTAATGATAAGAGTATTAAACAATTATCTTTGACAGAGTGGAACAAACTTGTTAGAAGTATTGTATCATCATCTATAAAAGAACCCAAAGCATTGCTTGAGTTAGATGAAGGACAAATAAGAAATATTTTATCATTAAGAGAAGAAGATGCAAAAAGAATTCATCAATTATTAACAAGAGGGGCTTTTATTGCAATTGAACTAGAGGACTTAAATAAAAGAGGAATATATACCTTGTGCAGAGGGGATAAGTTATACCCTAAGCTTATAAAACAAAAGTTAAAGGAAAATGCTCCATCTGTAATATTTTATTGTGGTAATCTAGATCTATTAAATAATACTTCCATAGGTATGGTCGGTTCTAGAAATATAGATGAAAAGATATTAAAAAATACTATTTTAATTTCTGAGAAAGCAGTCAGTGAAGGTTTAACTATAGTTTCAGGTGGTGCAAAAGGTGTTGATACGTCATCAGAAACAGCAGCTTTTAATGCTGGGGGAAGTTATATTTCTTTTATATGTGATTCACTAGTAGCTAGAATAAAAAGGAAGGAAATAAGAGATAGGCTAGAAACAGGAAGATGCTTATATCTAACTGTTGATAGCCCATCATTTCCTTTTACAGGATGGAGAGCAATGGCGCGTAATAAATATATATATAGTTTAGCAAAGGCTACATTTATATTAAATTCAGATTATCAAAAAGGTGGAACATGGGAAGGTGCAGTTGAAAATCTAAAAAAGAAATTATCATTGCCATATGTTATAAGTAATGGAAACAAAGGAAATATTGCACTAATTGATAAGGGATGTAAGGAAATAGATACAAATAAAGAATTTATCATTAAGGATTTATGTAAAAATAAGAGTAATAATAATGATGGAACTGAATTTGTTGAACAAATAAATTTGTTTTTAGATGAATGATAAATCAGTGTAATAACATTTGCGAAGATCGCATAAAGATTAGGCTAAATATTATTTAGGTATTAAGAGAGTAATTGAATAATCTCTTAATATCTAAGGTTGAGGTGAACACATGAACTTACAAGAAATAAGAAATTTTCTGAAAGAGTTGTTTTCAAAACCGAAAGGTGATGGAAAGAAACGTCATATTGTGTTTTGGTATGATAGCAATGAAGATTTTACTCAAGATATAGATGAATTTGATATAGAAAATGTTAAAGTAATTAAGTTAACGGATAAAAATGCTTTTTGGGCTAAATATCATATAGAAAAAGAAGATGCAACTAGTAATATACTTGTGTATTCTAATATGGAAAAGCCAGCACCTTCTGAAGATTGGCTTTATGATATTTTTTGTTACAGCGAAGAATTTTCAACGGATAGAGCAACTGTAATTATGAGAGAATTAAAAATTACTGATGCATCTCTTAAAGAAGAGTTTAATCTATATAATACATTCTTTAAGAATAAGGAAAGAATAGCAGCTTTTAAAAACTTAGAAATACAGGATTACACAAAAGAAAAGGTTCATATAGGTGTTCTTTCAGTATTAACAAAGGTAAAACTTATGGATGTAGAGGAAATACTAAAGGCAATATTAAAGGAATATTTAGACGGAAATAATAAGATATATGAGGATATAAAGAAATTTGGCGATATAGATTCATTATGGAGTTTAATTGTTAAGTATTATGGTTATGGATTTGAAGAAAAGAGTTTAGAGAGATTCATGGCAATGCTTATCATAACTAATATGAATGAAACAATTAAATTTCAACTGCCAAAGCAATATGAAGCATTCTTATCAAAGAAAGCAACTAACTGCATAGTATTTATAAATCACTTTATGAATAATAGTAAGGATGGAGAATACTATGATAAAATGCAGGAGCTTATTGCAGAAAAGTTAAAGATAAGTGCAGTGTTAGAAAAAAATAGTTCAGATACATTTATAAATTGTGATATTTTTGAGGAAATAGATAAGATAGTTCTTAGAAGAATTACAAGCCTTTTAAAAGATGAAGTAGAAGAATATAGTAAGTACTTAAATCTTATAGGTTCAAGAAGAACTATGCATTTTTATAAAAAGTATGAAAGTGAATATAAATGTGTAAAATGGGCTATAAATCTGTTAAATAAGAAAAGAGAGTTAGACTCAAATATAAAAACAGAATCATCTTATGATATGTTTAAATCTTATATTAAAGATTATCATTATATAGATAAGGCATATAGAAAGTTTTATTATCACTATGACAATTGTCTAGAAAAAGATGAATTAAACGACTTAAAAGAAAGAATTGAAAATGTATATAACAATTGGTATTTACAAGAATTATCTATTAAATGGTTTAATTCATTAAACAATCAAAATGGATGGAGAATAGAAGGACTTAAATATCAAGATAAATTCTATGATGATTTTATTAAGTATAAAAATAAGGAGAGAGTATTTGTAGTAATATCTGACGGGTTAAGATATGAAACTGCTGAAGAACTTGCGACAAAGCTTACTAATGAAAGAAAAGGTAAAGTAGAGCTTGGAGCAATACAAGGGGTATTACCTTCCTATACAAAACTGGGAATGGCTGCTTTGCTTCCAAATAAGTCAATAGAAATTAATGATAAGTACGATGTTTTGATAAATGGGATTAGTAGTAATGGAACTGAAAATAGAAATACTATTTTAAAAATGGCAAACTCTAATTCAATGGCAATTACATATGATAAAGTTATGGATATGAAAGATCCTGAAATAAGAAAAGCATTTACAGGACTTGATGTAGTATATATTTATCATAATACAATAGATGCTAGAGGCGACCATGCATTAACTGAAAGAGAAGTATTTAAGGCGACAGAACTTGCGTTTACGGAAATTATCAGTTTAATTAATAAACTAGTAAATAGAGTAAGTGCTTCAAGCATAATTATCACTGCAGATCATGGATATCTTTATAAAAGAGATGCTATGGAAGAAACTGATAAAATATCAGGCGTTAAGTTTGATGATGGTGAAGATAGTAGAAGATTTATATTAACATCAAATGATGAAAACATAGAAGGCACATTGGGATTTAGCATGGATTACCTGCTAGGTGAAGATTCTAATAAAAATGTTATAACACCAAGGGGAACTTTCAGATTTAAAGTACAAGGTGCCGGGGCTAACTATGTTCACGGTGGAGCAATGTTACAAGAAATAGTAGTACCTGTAATTAATTTTAAAAATGATAGAAGTGCATCATCAGCTAATGATATAAGAAAGGCAAATTTATCATTAACGAATGTAACACCTAAAATAACTAATATAATAACTTACCTTGAGTTTTTCCAAGAAGAAATGATACAAGATAAAGTTATAGCACAAAGAATTAAATGTTATTTTGAAGACGAAGAAGGAAATAGAATATCTAATGAGAATATTATAATTGGGGATTCAAGATCAGAAAATCCACTAGAAAGAACTTATAGAGAAAAGTTTGTCTTAAAGAGTATGGCTTATGACAAGAAAAAACAATACTTCTTAGTAATGCAGGATGATGAGGATTCAAATGGTATGTATGAGAGAATACCTTTTATTATTGATATTGCTATAGTAGATGATTTTGGATTTTAAAAGTGATGTGTAAGCAGGTAAACCATGCTTACACATTTGATAATAAATCTTTAACTAAGATATCATGGAATGATTCATTTATGTTTAAAGCGTTGAAAACTTTGGGTACAATAGCCTTAATAAAAGATGTGGGGATATGAGTAGAAGCATTGTTTAAGAATGATGTATCTACAGGAATAACGCTTCTAGTGATTGTATTAGTACTATTTTTATTAAAGCAAAGGATTATATCTTTTTGAGAATTAGGTGAAATATTCCAAAGTTTGGTTATTTCTTTATTATTGCTATTAGTATATAGAAATAATTTATTTTTGTATCTGCCTAATTCGTTTACCCAAACGTAAGGTATAGTTGCGGGAGTTACGCCTACCAATTCAAGAACTTTTTTCTTAACAAGTTTATCAAGTATATTAATAAATTCTTGAGGAGAAATAACTATATTAAAAGTATTTTGAATTTGATTAAAGATATTGTAAGAGAAACTAAGTATGTTTAATTTTAGTGAGAATACTTCACTTTTTGATTTTTTTAATCCTTTCGAAGCAAATAAATTTTTATAGTTTTTTGTTGAACACGTAGGGGTATGCATAAAATGAGTTTTTTCTTTTGAATTTTCACCACGTATAGAAGCTTTATTATTACAAAATGGACAATAAATTGGTTGTGGTTGTTTGTTGTCTTTTTTTAGTAAACAGTATTCTTTAATTGAATAGAGTTGGTAGTTTGAATCTATACATTCGTACATTTGAATACCTTATAAAATTATTCACGTTTATAGTATATGAAGTTATACTTAAAAGTGTTACATGTAAATTAAATTCGGGGAGAGAACTTTAATGGATGAATTAAGTACAAAATTAAATACTCACTTTGCAGGCAAGGTGGTTAGAAAAGATTTAACACAAAAACTAAAACAAGGTGCTAATGTTCCTATATATGTTTTAGAATATTTACTTGGAATGTATTGTGCAACTGATGATGACGATAGTATAAATGCTGGTGTAGACAGAGTCAAAAATATTTTAGCAGATAATTTTGTAAGACCAGATGAAGCAGAAAAAATTAAATCTAAAATTAGAGAAATGAGTAGATATACAGTTATAGATAAATTAACAGTTAAATTAAATGAAAAAAGAGATGTATATGTAGCTGAATTCTCTAACTTGGGTTTAAAAGATGTTGAAATAGACTCAAAGTATGTTAAAGATTTTGAAAAACTTCTTGGAGGAGGTATTTGGTGTATTGTAAAAATCCAATACTTCTTCGAAGAAGGGGTAAAGAATCAAAATCCATTTATAATTGAACAAGTTACTCCAATACAAATGCCTAATATGGATATGGATGAGTTAATAGAGGGAAGGAAACATTTTTCTAAGGATGAGTGGATTGATATATTAATTAGGTCAATAGGAATGGAACCTACCCAATTAAAATATGAAACTAAGTGGCATATGCTTCTTAGGATGGTGCCTCTTTGCGAAAATAATTACAATATGTGTGAACTTGGGCCAAGAGGAACAGGTAAATCTCATATATACAAAGAAATATCTCCAAATTCTATTTTAGTATCTGGTGGGCAAACAACAGTTGCTAATCTATTTTATAATATGTCTCAACGAAAGATAGGATTAGTTGGAATGTGGGATACTGTAGCATTTGATGAAGTTGCAGGTATAACATTCAAAGATAAAGATGGCATTCAGATTATGAAAGATTATATGGCATCAGGTTCATTTGCAAGAGGAAAAGAAGAAAAAGCAGCAAGTGCATCAATGGTTTTCGTAGGGAATATTAATCAAAGTGTTGATGTACTATTAAAAACATCGCATTTATTTGAACCATTTCCAGAAGCAATGGCATATGACTCAGCATTCTTTGATAGAATGCATTATTACTTGCCAGGGTGGGAAATTCCTAAAATGAGACCCGAGCTTATAACAGACAGTTTTGGATTTATTACTGATTACTTATCTGAATACTTAAGAGATATGAGAAAAACAACGTTTGGAGACGCAATAGATAAGTATTTTAGATTTGGAAACAACCTAAATCAAAGAGATGTTATAGCAGTAAGAAAAACTGTATCAGGGCTAGTTAAATTAATATATCCTCATGGGGATTATGAAAAAGAAGATCTTGAAGAAATACTAAGATATGCTTTAGTAGGTAGAAGAAGAGTTAAAGAGCAGTTAAAGAAAATTGGTGGAATGGAATTCTATGATGTTCATTTTTCATACATAGATAATGAAAGTATGAATGAAGAATTTGTTTCTGTGCCAGAACAAGGTTCAGGTTCACTAATACCCGAAGGAGCATCTAAGCCAGGCCATGTGTATACAATTGGTGTTGGAGATTCAGGAATGATTGGTGTTTACAAATTAGAAACTGAGGTTGTATCGGGTAGTGGTAAGTTTGAGAGAACAGGACTAGGAAGTGATAGAGAAGCAAAAGAAAGTATAGAAACAGCATTTAGATACTTTAAGGCTAATAGCAGAAATATAAGTGCTTCAATATCAACTACATCAAAAGACTATTTAATGCATGTACAAGATGTTAATGGTGTAGGTATGACATCATCATTATCACTTGCAGCAATTATAGCAATGTGCTCTGGAGCATTAATGAAATCAGTGCAAAGTCAATTAGCAGTTTTAGGATCTGTAAGTATTGGGGGAACTATAAATAAAGTTGAAAATCTTGCAAATACATTACAAGTATGTTTTGATGCTGGAGCAAAGAAAATTCTGTTACCAATGGTAAATGCAGCAGATATTCCAACAGTACCACCAGAATTATTTGCAAAGTTTCAGATAATGTTTTATTCAGGGGCAGAGGATGCTGTGTTTAAGGCATTAGGAGTAAATTAGAAAATATTATGGTTCTAATATATTTAGTTAAACCTTAAATTAGGGTACTTATTATTAACTGTTTATAAATAAAGTATAGCTATATTAACAGTTTGACATTTTGAAAATTTGGTATTATTATGGAAGTGTATTAGAAAAAACGTAATAATAACAAATTAACTTTTGAAATAGTATTCTTCTATTATAAAAATGAATTTGATAGGAGTTATACTTTATTTGATGATTTGTTTTATAAATTATTGCCTTACGTTTTTCGTAAGGCTTTTTTGTTTTGGAGGGAACTTATGGAGAATTTTATTAAAATATTTAACGATGCAATGGAATTGGCTTGCTTGGGGTTGTATGAAAAAAAGAATATTAAAGATGAAGAAAGGAAATTTAAGTTTAGTCCTATCTTAAAAAAATCATTAGATAAGTTTTCACTATTAAATTATATGATAAATTCAAAATATCATATGAAAGAAGAGTGTTTCCCAACTAACGAAACTCAACTAATAAAAGCATTTAACCTAGAGATTAATGAACTTGTTGATGAATTACCTGCAGAGATTAAAAAAGAGATTGAAAAGACTGATTGGTATATGGAAGAAGCGTTTGTTAGAGTAGGAAAAGATAATTGCTATTATTGTACAGAATCTTTACTTGATATTATAAACAATGATAGAGCATTTAGAAAAGCATCTAAAGCAAAAGGCAAAGAACTTGAATTAGCCAGTCAAAAATTTATTTACGAATTGTTTAAGAGAGAACAGGACGAATATTGTGAAATAAGAAATTTTTTAGAGCAGAAGAAATACGCATTTATAACCAATCAAATGTTTTTAAAAGATGAAACAATACAGAATTTTAAGAAAAAGTATCCTGCAATATATGATGCAGCATATGAAAATATTAGCCCTGCTAAGATAAAAATATGCAAACACTGTGGATTGGTTTTGAGAGAACTTTCAGATGGAACAATGTATTGTGTTTCTGAAAGATGTTCAAAAAAGACAAATGGATTTTCAGATGCACAGGAAATTCAAATTAATGAAGAAATAATAGTATTAAAAGAAAATGTAGCAAGGTATATATATTATCCAGGTATATTAGAGCAAGAAATTGCAAGTATATTAAGAAAGAAAAAAATTGATTTTATTCAATGGCCTAATAAAGATGACTGGGATTTTGAGTTTAATCATAGAGGTCAGATATGGAAGCTTGATGCTAAGGATGTTAAAAATCTTAATTATATTATTAAAGATATAAAAGAAAAGCAAAAAGAAAATTCGAAGTATGACAAAGGAATATATGTTGTGCCATCAGATCGAAAGAAGATTTACTTGGATAGAATTAGAAGAAGCATTGACGATAGTAATAAATTTAAATGTATAACAATTGCAGAATTTAAAAGATTAATAGAGAAGGAGTAATAAGATTGGAATTAAAAGATTTAAAAAAATACACAAAAAATTATTTGATTTTAGAAGATTTCAAGTTTAATGAATTTGAAAGAATAGAATTACTAATTTTCCTAGTGCACTATTTAAACATAACATCTGCTATTGAAGATTACTATCTTATATTAGGTGGAAGAGGAGTAATAACACGACATAATTTTAATAATGGTGACTATCTAATTCAAAATGCGCGAATATTATTAAAAACATTAAATCAAATGAAAGTATTTAATGATGAGTTAGTCAAATATGAAAAATTAGATGTAGAAAAACTATATGTAAGAGATGGAAATAAGTTTGTTAAATCAGAAGAACTTTCCAATAAAATAGAGATAAGAGAGGAATTATATTTAAAACTATTATCTCTAGATATAAAATATAGAATTAAGCCAAATGATTATGCATTTCAAAATTATAAGAAATATGCAGTAATTATAGGTGATAAGGAATGTGAGATTAATCTAGAAGATAAAATAAATCCAATTAAACTGGATAAGTGTTACAGCAAATCTAAGAATAAAATGAAAATCAAAATAGAGGAGTTAGTTAAGGAAGCAAAAGAAATAGATAAAATTTTATCTAAAAAGCAACCATATCGAGAAAAGATTATTAAAAATAGCAAATTCAAAAGATTGAATAAAGTTAAATTTGAGAAATCGGATATTATAGAAATAAATGATCTCACCAATATAATTGGCCAAGTTGGAGCGGGGAAATCTACATTTGCAGATGCATTAATAAGAGCTTTAATTAAAGAAAATAATAGAATTCTTATAATCGAGCCAACTGTAAAAAAGGTATTGAAAAGAAGTAATGAATTAGAAAAGATAGGAATTAAAAGTGCTCCAATAATAGGCAGTTCATTATGGTATGAACATATAGAAAAATCTAGTGATGGTTTAGATTTTTTAGATGATTATGATTCGAAAATATTAACTTCAGGATGCATACTTGGTGGACATATTAATGAATATGATTTAGTAGTGGAATATGGAAAGGAACCATGTGAAAAAATATATGGATATTATGAGAAGGGTGAAAGCAAAGGTAAGCTTAATAAAAACAAAAAGTATAAGTGTCCATACTATTATATTTGTCCGAGAACAGAAACTCAAAGAAAGATAATTAATTCTGATGTGATTGTGACAACAACAGCAGGGCTAATTAATACTTCAATTGGAATTAGTGGAATTACAATATTTGAACATACATTAAATAATATAGATTTAGTTATTGTTGATGAAGCAGAAAGTGAATTGCAAAAAGCTGATACAATGTTTGCACCTATAATTTCCTATGATGAATATATAAGAAATAATGGTTCTATTGGATGGGAATATTATAAGAAAACATCAAATGAAAGGACAGATAAGTCTAAGAAAGATACAAGAAATTTTATTGCATTCCACAGTTCATCAGATAATGTATTTAGTAAAATTCATCAAATATTAAAAAGTAATAAGCAAGGTATAGCTAAATCAAATCTTAAAGCTCCATTTACAGGAAAAGTATTAATTAAAATTTGTAAAGAGAAAAATTTATTAAATGAAGATGTGTTGAAGTTTTTAAATAATATGGTTGGAAAGAAAATAAAAAGAATATATGAAGATTTTATGGGAAGCATTATTGAAATAGTGAATAGAAACGATTTATTTGAATATTTGGATGAATATGATTTTCAAATCGAAAAAGATTTAACAGATAACCAAGTCAACATAATTATTTTCATAATATCAGTATTATATTTCGAAAACTTATATAGAAAGATTTCTAATTTAGTTCAAGGTAATGAAGAATTGCCAATGAGCACAAAGCAAATTGTAAGTCAAAGATTTGAATTCCAACAAAGATATATTCCAGTTTCTCCAAAGGGAAATATTTTTGCATTGCAATATAAAGAAAGTGAGATTAATGGAGATGCAGATTTATACATAGTAAAGCAATTCGCGATGGGAAGAGCTATGTATCTAAGATTTCCATGGCTCAAGTTAGATTGTGAGGGGAATCCATTAGGACCAAATATGCTTCTCTTGTCTGGATCAAGTTTTGCACCGTTATCATTAGCAAACCATATCGATGAACAAGTAAATTATATTATAGAAGCTGAAGATTATAAGAGAGAATATATTTCTAAATCTTATTTTGAATATATTGATACAGGATTTGCAGTTTCAGGATCTGATAAAAAAAGAGATGAAAATTTGCGTAAAGTTATTGCAGAGTGTAAAGAACTAATAATTGATAAGTTAGAAGAAAATAAGAATATCCTAATGATAGTTAATAGCTATGATGATGCGAAAGTAGTGAATATTAAATTAAAAAACATCCTAGAAAATACTGATTACAAGAATGAAATATCGTATTTAGTATCAGATAGTGAGGAAGAAAGTGAAGGAAAACTAAAACAAAGTAATGTTAGTAAATTTTCAGATAAAAATTCAAGAATATTGATAGCACCTGCAATTTTAATTGAGAGAGGGCATAATATTGTTGATAAAAAAGGAAATTCAGCTTTTGATGTATTAATGTTTTTAACAAGGCCAATGAGTAATCCTAAGGATTATAAAAGTCATGTGGCAAAAGTTAATGGCTATATTATGACAGAATACTCAAATTCAAATTATTTAATAGATACAGAAATTTATAAGGATATGAGAAAAAAAGCTAATTCTAAGTATTATTATTTAGAAAGCGATGTAGATAGTATTGATAAATTGCCCTTAGAATTACAAGATGATATAGTAGTAACTCAATTTGTTATGATGTTGCAGATATTTGGAAGACTTTGTAGAATTGGTGATGAAAAAGATTTAAAGTCTAGTCTGCCAGAAGTATATTTTTTAGATGCTGCTTTTAAATCTAAAAATGAAGATGGATTTGATTTACTTAATAGATTAGTTGATTATTTAGATAATTTAATGAGTTCAGAAAGTATTAAAGGGGAAATCGCAAAAACACTATATGAACCATTTTATATTGCATTAAAAAAGGGGAAGAATATTTATGGAAAAAGATAACAAGATAATTTATCCAATGATGATTGAATTAAATGAAACTATTAAAAGTGATATTTATTATATAAGTTTACCTAAAAATATAAAGGAAAAGTGGATTGAATTAGAAAAGAATTCTTCAAATAAAAAGTTATATAATTTGCCCACAATAACGCTTAAAAATATATTATCAAGTTATTTAGAGGGGATTATAGAAATGAATGTGGTGTCAGAATATTCAGATGATACTAAATGGCTGGTTTGTTTCAAGGAGATAGATATTGATATATTAAAAAAATGCTTTAGTACTTGGATAGATGAATTTTATATGAATGGAAAGATAGAACAAAAAAGTAAAAGAAAAAATGGTTCTGATGAAAAGGTTAAAGAATTAGCTGAAGAATTAGAGCAAATGATAAAAGAATGCGATTTTCAAATAAATATAGAAAAAGAAGCAATTCTATTCGAAAATGGAGTTGCAGTTGAAAAAAATGCGTTTAGGCTTTTTCCTATGAAAATCATAGATTCATTAATTGGAAAAAATATAAGTATACAAGGTAAGAGTGCAAAGCTTTTATATTCAAACAAGAATGAAATTGTTACAGATACTAAAGTTTTTGAAGCAGAAGATGATTATTATTCATTTGTAATTAAATTAAGTGTCCAAACTTTACCACCAGATAATAAAGCATATTTAAATGTAGATGTTTCAGTTAGAAGATGGATCTGTAGAAATGAAAATGAAGAAGGAACTAATTATATTGGAAATAATAAGAATTGTTACATTAGAATTCGTGATGATAGAATGCAGTGTATTAAAACACAATATAGTAGTGAAAAGAAAATGAATGTATGGGATGATATTGATTTAAGATGTTTTAAAGAATGCCAAGCTAAAGGAGATATTCCAAATTTCGTTGAAGTTTTAAAAAATCCTATAAAGTATAACAAAGGAAAGCAAAAAGATGTGTTAATACCATTTCAAGAAGGATTAAGGGATATTAAAACTAATGTAGATAATGGAATTACTTTTGAAGATAGGAACTATTTCTTTAAGTTTATTAAAGAAATAGTTAGAGAATATTACTATATTGAATCAAATATAGAAGCTATAAATATTTCAAAACCTGTTAGCAAATCTAATAATGACTTTTATGAAAGTAAGGAGAGTATCAATATTAATAGTGAATACTTTACGGAACAACTAAAAAAAGCAGTTGGAGGCGAAAAAGTATCTATAGAAATATTTGCAACAGGAGAACTTAGAGAAACTTTAATTGAATATTTAAAAAATTATCTAGGAGATGCTTATAATGAACTTGCAACTTTATGTGATTATACGGAAATTTTTGATGAATTAGAAATTTTAGGACCTAAGAAAAACATTGCCGGATTTGAATCTAGAATTGAGGAAATAAGTGAAGAATTAGAAAATACTAATAAGCCAACAATTTCATTTATATCAATTCATGATGCGAAATATTACAGTAAACTAAAATTAAATCAAGAAGGAAAGGCAAAGAGTGATGTTGATCCTAAAAATGCAATTAGAGCTGGATTTGCTAAAACAGGCAGATTGACTCAATTCATTACATTCGAAGAATTTGAAAAGCAAGAGGAAAACATTGAGAGTGCAAATGAAAAATATAAAAAGAGAAAAGAAAAGTCTGTAGAAAATGGTACGAAAATTAATAAACAAAATAAAACAGATAATGTAAATAAAGCTCTTACGGGAGCAATATTAGATGGATTTCGTCAGTTAGGAGTACTCTTTGATTATGAGGCAAACAAAAAAATGAATGATAAAACGATTTATGGCGTACATGTTTGCAATTATAAGACTACCCTATATGGCTCAATTAAGCCGTTTCCTATAATAATTAAATATGATGTGTCTAAATCTAATATAATGGCTTACTGTGAATTAGTTGATAAAATTGAAATACCATACTGGAGGGCAATTTTAGGAATATCAAAACTTTCATTAGAAAAAGATACGGAGGAAGTATCAAGATCAATCTCGAGTACAACTATTAATAGAAGGTTAGATAGGATAATTAGTAAATCAGATAAAAATACGGTTATAATAGTTGAGGCTAATGGAACTGTAAGAAAATTTTTAAAGGGAATATCTAATTCAAAAATACAAGAAGTTGAAAAAAATGAATATAATCAGATTAAAAAGTTATTGATTACGGATGGAAAATATTTGGATTTAGAAAATGAAAATGTATCTTTAATTAGAATAAGATGCAATGAGGAAGTTCCATCATATTTGGTAGATGAAAAGGATGATAAAACTTATTTAAATACAAGTGGGTTATTTAAGTATGCTAAAGTTTATTACTCAATTGATGCGAAATCACTTGGTGAAAAGAGAACATATGATAAGGAAGAAAGTAAAGCGTTGACTGGAAAAAGATATAGTCATAGAAATATGGTTGAAATTTATCCTATGTATATTTCTAGAGATAATAAGACTCATGAAAAAAATGAGAAAATAGCAGTAGGAATAGTTCATTTATTGAGAGGGACTTCAATACAATTTACATCACAAATGACAGTATTACCCTTACCGTTACATTTAGCTTCAAAAATGGAGGAATATATAAGATAATATTTACTTTTTAGAAGTAGGTTTAGAGAAAAGTGTTGGCAATAAAAGCAAATACATAATTAATATATGTAGTATATAGATAAGGAAAAACTTATGTATATTAATCTATAACAACTCATTAGCCACACATTGTAGGAAACATTGATACAAAATATTTTAGGATAATGAAGAAATATAAATAAAAGCTGATATTTTCTAAATTTAGGAGATATCAGCTTTTATTGTATCAAAAATATCCATAAAAGAATGAGTTTATCACTAATATTAACTGAGAATTATGATATAATTTAAAGAAATAATTATAAATTATACAGCTAATGGTATATTTAGGAGGAAAACCAATGGAAAAGCTGCTTCATTTTGAGCCCATGTTTTCAGATAGAAGAGAAAGATTAATAGATATGTGCATTGACCTGCAAAGACAAGGTAAAAGCTTCATATATATTCTGCCTTCAAGAGAGGCTATAAGAGATGTTAGACATAAGCTTCTAGAAAAAATTGGAGGTATTATCAACTCAAAGATAATAATGTTTGATGAACTTGAAAATTCATTAACAGAGCAATTTATAAATAGTTCAAATATTATATTTCAAGATATAGAAAAACTTATGATCCAAAGAGTTTGTGAAAACTTAAAGGGAGAGTTAAGGTACTTTAATAAAATTTGCACAAAAAATGGATTTATTGAGGAAAATAAGAGTTTTATAAAAAATCTTAAAAGGAGCATGGTAAATCTTAAAGATCTAAGTGAAAAGTTGGAAAATATAGAAGATCCAATTTTAAGAGATAAGATTTTTGATCTTGGGCTTATATATGATGAATATAATAAGGAACTTAAGTATAAGAAAGTCTATGATGTTGATGATATTTCCTTAATATCAATAGAAAAAGTAGCAGAATCAGCTGAGTTATTTGGAGTTGATACATTAATAATTGATGGCTTTATTAATATAGACAAAGTAAATATAGAGTTAATTAGAAAAATAGCATCTTTAAATATATTAAATATATATGTTAATTGCTCTTATATCAATAATCTAAGCAGAGAATTTTTAGAAGAAGAAATATTAATACCTTTTGAAGAAATGGGATTTAAGGTATTAAGCGATCCTTTGGGGTTCCATAAAATAAAATCGAGATTTAAAAAACTTTCAGAAAAATATTATTCTGGAGATAAGATTGAAGAAGGAATAGATGGGATTACTATTAATAAATATCCATGTATTGCAGCTGAAGTTAGAGAAACTGCAAGAAGTATAAAAGAGAAATTAATTAAAGGAGAAAATCCAGAAGATATAGCTGTATTTGTAAATAATAAAGATGAGTATAATCATATTATACATAAAATTTTCAGAGAATTTGTAATTCCTTTATATATGACTTATGAGCTTCCTCTTAGTAACTTTAAGCTTAGTAGAGATTTGCTAAGTTTTATAAAATCTTCAGACATATCCTCAGCTTTAGGTGATGAATGGCTAAAACTTATAAAAGAAAGACTAAAAGAAAAAGATCTTGAAGTAAGCAAATTAGCAAAAGAATCATTTAAATTAAATCTAAGTTATGAAGATAAACTTTACCTTAAGTCAAAAGAAGCTTTAGAAAAACTTATCAATGATATAAATAAAGGGTTTAATTTAAGTGGAATATTTGATAAGAAAATAGAAAAAGAGGAATTTTTAAAAATATATATAGATTACCTAAATAATTCAACTGTAACATTGGAAAAACCAGTAAATACTGGTATTAAGATTTTGAATACAGATTTAGCAAAAGGTGTCTATTATAAGCATGTATATGTTCTAGGTTTAAATGAAGGGGATATACCTAAAGTAATAAAAAATGATGGACTTTTTGATGAATTAGAGGTTGAAAAGCTAAAGTCTATTGCAGTTAAGTATCAGGATTATTTATGGGAGCTTTCGCGTGAAAAGATAAGATTTAATTTAACTCTTTCCTCAGCAGAAGAGACATTAACGCTTTCATATAGAAGTTCGGGTGAAGATGGAAGTTTTACCATTGCTTCATCACTCCTTGATGAAGTTAAATATGTTGCGAATCTAAAGGATACTAAAATATTAAGCATGAGAGACCGTTTTAACATTCCATTTAACAAAACCATGAGTACTAAGGAACTAAAGGCTATGGAGCTTAAAGATATATTTAAAAATAAATATAAAGGTTTTGAAAGTTTAAATATTGATGAGAAAATAATGCTTATAGAAACATTTGAAAATAATTTTAAAGAAATGGTTTCAAGTGGTTTAGTAGAATACCATAGAGGAAAGGAAAAAGACTTTAATAGATTTGAAGGTATTCTAAATGGAAGTATAGATAAGATAGTTTTAAGTAAAAATAGCTTTTCGCCTTCAAAGCTTAATGCTTATTTTGACTGTCCATTTAAATACATGCTTCAATATTTATTTGCCTTAGAGGAAGAGCAGGAAGAAGATGCTGAATTATCAGCCATGGAAATTGGAGATTTTTATCATAGAATCTTATATTACTATTATGATGGGTTAAAAGATTTTAAAGCGCTAGATGAAGCTAAATTTAATAACTCGTTTAATAAGGCTTTTGAAGAAATAAGAGAAATTCAAATGAGTGAAGACGAACTTCAAATATTAAGCAATAAATTATGGCAAGTTACAAAAAACTTTATTGAGTGTGATATAAAAAGAATAAATAAATATGAAAAAGACACTGGAAATATAATTAGGCCATTCTTCCTTGAAAAGTTTATTGAAAGTGATGCTTTTGGTGTACTAATAACTTCTAGAGTAGATAGAGTTGATCTAGAGTATAGGATAGTTTCTGAAGAGCAGGTTCCAACAGGAAGATATATAGTTTATGATTATAAAAAGAAGTCTATTCCAGATATAGACAAAATGCTGAATAAGGAAAACTGCCAGATAGCTTTTTATCATTACTTTGTAAATGAGTATTTAAAAAATGAACTTCAAATGGAGAATTTAGATTGTATGGCGCTTTTATACCTTAGTGTTGAAGGAACTAATACAAAAATAAAAATGAATGGACTTTATAGAACGGAATATAAAAAAGCTTTAGGATTTACTGGAAGTAATAAATTTGATATGGATAAAGACGTGTTTTATACATTCCTTGAATATTTAAAAGGTTTAATTGAAGAGTCTATTAATAATATAATGAATGGAGATTTTCATTATAAGGTCGATTGCAAATGTTTTGAGAAATTTAGTTTCACAAGTTGTGCTTATAATGAGGTATGTAGATATAGTAGAAGTAAAATGACTGTTATTATGGAGGCGCAAATATGAAAAATAGTATTTTGACACTTAGCACTGAACAAGAAGCAGCAGTTGACATAACAAAAAATATAGCTGTATCTGCAGGGGCAGGCTCTGGAAAAACAAGAGTACTGACTAATAGGTATTTAAGACTTTTAGATTCAGGAATTGGTATAGAAGAAATAATTGCAATAACTTTTACTGAAAAAGCTGCTTTAGAAATGAAAGAGAGGATAAGAGGGGCTATAGTTGAAAAGCTTGAAGACTCCTCAGAAGATAAGAAGAAATGGCAGAAAGCTCTAGATAAGCTAAGCAGAGCTAATATTAGCACTATTCATTCTTTTTGTGCAAAAGTAATAAGAGAAAATGCAGCAAGTCTTGGCATTGATTTTAAGTTTAATATAATAAATGAAATAGATAAGAAGTCTGTATTATATGAAGCAATAGGTAAATCGCTAGAAAAAATAATTTCTTCAGGAGAAAATGAGGAAGTATTAAAAAATTTAGTTGAAACATTTGGAGAAGGTTATCTAGAAGATAAATTTAAAAAGGAACTTATGGAGATTTCCGAAAAAATATCTCAAAAGGGAAGAAAGCTTGAAGAGGTTTTTAAAGAACTTCAAGATGACGAATTAGCTAATCTTGTATTAAAAATTCTCTTAAATACTGAAGTCTTTTATAAAGAATATAAAATAAAAAACGATGGATTGGACTATACAGATTTAGAAATGCTCTGCAAAGAAGTTTTAGAGGATAAAAGAGTTAGGGAGAGATATAAGGAAAGATATAAAAGATTCCTAGTAGATGAATTTCAGGACACTAATGAAATTCAAAAGAGTATTATATATAGTTTTGTTTCAGATGAAAGTGGAAAGCTACTGCCTAAAAGATTATTTGTAGTAGGAGATTCTAAGCAGAGCATATATGGCTTTAGAGGAACAGATTATACTATATATAGAAAAGTAGCTAAAGACATAGGAGAAGATGGGCAAAAATCTTTAAGCACATGCTATAGGAGTAAGCCTGAAATTATTCATGGTATTAATGAAATTTTTGGCAGGCTGATAGATCAATATGAAAGTTTAAAAGTACCAGGTGAAGAAAGTGAAAAAATTATTGATGAAAAGAGATTGATACTTTTAACTTACAATAAAGAAGACTCAGATGAAGAAAGCTCTGTTAAAAAAGTTAAGGAAGCTATTAAGGGAAAAAATATAAGCATTGAGAAGTTCAAGGAATTATTAGATGAATTAAAAAGTAGCTATAACAAAGTTCAAGTTAAAAATTCTATAAAACAAGAAGCTATATCAAAAGCTATTAGATATTTATTTGATAAAGGTCTTAAAGCAAAGGATATATGTATTTTAGTGAGAAGTAAATATATAATACCTGATATTGAAGATGAGCTTAAGAAATATAATGTACCTTATTGTGTAATTGGTGGGCGTGGTTTTTATGAAAAAGAAGAGATTAAAGAAATATTAAACCTTTATGAGCTAGTAATAAGTAATTTTACTGAGGAGTTTTCAGTTAACATTGAAGTGAGGATTATTAAAGCTCTAAGAAGTTTTGTATTTAATATTTCTGATGATGTTTTATATAAAATCAAGCTTCAACAGCTGGAAATCGGAAGTTTAAACTATTTTCAAGCAATGGAATTAGTTTATGATGGTATGAAAGATATTGAAGAAAGAAAAAAGCTTGAAAATGCATATTTAACCTTGCTTAAACTCTCTAGAGTGGAAACTAGACTATGTGCAGTGCAGATACTAAATGCAATAATTGAAACTTGCAGAATAAAAGAAGCATTACTCATGCAGGAGGAAGGGCTTCAAAAATATAGGAATATTGAAAAGCTTATATTTGAAGCAGAGAAATTCGATAAAGAAAAACTCTTTACTCCAGAAGAATTTATAATGCATTTAGAAGTATTAAATGATAACAATTTAGAAGATGCTGAGGCTTCATTAGACTCAGAAGATACAGAAGCAGTAAAGATAATGACAATCCATCAAAGTAAAGGACTAGAATTTGAAGGAGTCATAATTCCAGAAATGGATTCAGATCAGCTTAAGATAAGCAAAAAAGAGGAAAACAAAAATAACTTAGTATATTATGATGGCAAAATCATAAAAAAATTTGATACTCAAAATTCTCAGGATGGTAATAAGGAAATGACTGATGAGTATAAGTCATATTTTCAAAACCAGCTTTTGAAAGAAATAGACGAATCAATAAGAGTACTATATGTAGCACTTACAAGGGCTAAACAATATGCAGTTATGGTTGGAGAAGAATTAGCTGAAGAAGTCTCAGAAATTTCAGAAGATAGTGAAAAGATAACTAAACTTAACTCTTTTATGAAGCAGGTATTATATGCGTTTGTAATAAAAAATGCAGATGAGTCATTGATTGAATTTGTTGATTCGTCTTTAATTCCAGAAATGTATAGGATGAAAAATGATACAGAAGTAACTGAGAATATAGATATATCAAGCATAAAAGAAAATCTTGAATTTAAAATTAGAGATAAGATAAGAAGTTACGTAAGTGCATCAAAATACATGAAATATAAAAAATGCCCAAGAAGATTTTATGTTGAAAGTGTGCTGAATATAAAGGCAGCGAATTATGTAGGAATTGAAGAAGAGACAATTGATATTAAAACAAATGACTTAGAATTTATTCAAGAAGAAATGCAAGATAATTACGATGATATTTTAGAAGAGGCTGCAGTTGATATTCTTGAAAAAGATGAGCAAGCAAAAGATCAAGTAAGATATTTAAAAAGCTCAGACATGGGAATAGTAGTCCATAAAATACTTGAATATAAAAATAGTGATCTTGAAATAAGCAACGAGTTATTAATAGATAAATCCATGAATGAAATTTTAGGTGAAAATAACGTTAGTTCTTTAGAAAATAAAACCGAGGTAAAAAATAGAATAAATAAGTATATACGTAATTATGAGATGATTGAGAGTAATAAAGAAACTCTTGGAGAAATGATATTAAAGCAGAATGAGGTTTCTTTTTTAATAAGTCCTCTTGAAGATAGAAAAACTATGCTCACAGGTTTTATAGATCGCTTAGAAGTCTATAAATCCGAAGGCAAAATAATAGCAGTAATTACAGATTATAAAACAAATCATATTGAAGATGATAATGCCTTAAACCTTCTAGTAGAAAAATATACTTCTCAACTTAATATCTATGGAAAAGCCATAAAAGATAATTTTTATGTTGAAGGAAGACAAATAGATGAAGTACGGATAGAACTTTACTTCCTTGAGAAAGGTATTTGCAAAGAAGTGACTTATGATGATAAAAAGATAGATACGATGATTGCTGAGATGGATGAAATCTTTGGAAGATGTATCGAAGATCTTGAGGTTGATAATTTTCATAGAGCAGCAGATGAGGAATGTGAGAAGTGCAATTATAGGGAAATGTGTATAGGATAATTAAGAGTAGAGTTATTTACTAGCAAATATTTGAATAGAAGTTTTATTGGAGAGCACATGCAAATAATTCAAAATATAAAATTTGATAAAGTTAATTACTAAGGGGAAGATGGATTAGTGGATGAATTTATAGAATATCTAAGATCAATAGGTACATTAAGTGAAAAGTCAATAAGGGATGATTTATCTAGAATAAATTCAATGGCAAAGAGGGGCATTGATTTTAAAAAAGGTGAAGAATATGCAAAAATAGAATTAAGAAAAAGTGATTTATCTGAAAGTACAATAAAGAGTTGTTTGAGGATTTGTAGAAGATATAATGATTATTTGAATATTAATTAGCAGCAAGTCGCTTATTATAAACGATAAATAATAAAACCTTATTAAGTAAGTCACACGATAACAAGTGTAAATGATTATAGCATAGATATATGAGCATTTAAATTTAAACTTATGATATAATCGAGGTAAGAAAATGAGTTATAAAAAGTTATATAGAATGGCCAGTATCAAAAGGTGAATTGTTGAAATAAATTACATGTTTGATAAAAGGAGTGAGTATTTATGAAATGGGATGAAGTTAGAAAAACATATCCTAATACTTTTGTGAAGATCCAAATATTAGATTCGCATTTAGAAGGAAATAATAAAATTATAGATGATATGGCAATTATTAAAGCTATAGATGATAATAAAAGCGC
>Ga0183101_1000850_pt1 | contig 36311 bp, 35 predicted proteins | sample Biomet3_FD_127790 | JGI IMG/M metagenome (GOLD analysis project Ga0183101, IMG submission 127790) | Microbial communities from bioreactor (seeded with sewage sludge) at LBNL, California, USA - Biofuel metagenome 3 | ecosystem: Engineered > Bioreactor > Anaerobic > Unclassified ... | reverse complement strand
GGACTTGAGCCTACGCCCTTCGGGTTATGAGCCGCACGAGCTGCCAACTGCTCCACCCCGCGACATTTTTTACTACTAATTGTTAAATTGGTTGCGGAAGCAGGACTTGAACCTACGACCTTCGGGTTATGAGCCCGACGAGCTACCAACTGCTCCATCCCGCGATATTTGGTGCTGAAGACCGGAATCGAACCGGTACGGGTTTTAAAGCCCGCAGGATTTTAAGTCCTGTGCGTCTGCCAGTTCCGCCACTCCAGCATCTGTTTTAAATCTGCCTAACTTGACAACATAATCAATTATATATCATAACTTTACAACTGTCAACTATTTTTTTATTTTTTTTACTTTTGATAATTTACTACTTATCCACAAAAAGAAATAATATAAGAGAGACTGTTATTAGCCTCTCTATATTCTAAGAACCTGAAGGTTTTTTATATCCTCTACCTCTAGATTCCTGATGTTTTTTCAAATCTTGAAATCTTTCTTCACTATCCTTTAGAAATTTAGACAATCTGTCTTCGAAATTTCCTTGGGACGGTTTACCCTTTTCTTTTTGCCAATCAATTTCTACTGGTTTTACAGTTTTTCTTTCTGGCATTGCTTGTTTTATGGATAAGCTTATTTTACCATTTTCATCTACTGAAATTACCTTCACTTTTACTTTGTCTTTTTCTTTTAAGTGATCCCTTATGTTTTTTACATAAGTATCTGATACCTCTGATATGTGAACTAAACCTGTTTTACCATCAATATCTACAAAAGCTCCAAAACTAGTAATGTTAACTACTGTACCCTCTAGTATGCTTCCTGCCTTTAAGGTCATATTAAAAAGACTCCTCCTTAATAAAAATAATGTTTATATAAATTTAAAATTACAAACTAGGTATTAATTTTTGCTGTCTATTACAGGAGTCTCTCCTTGCTTAGTAAGACCTAACCTTTCTCTAGCTAGTTTCTCTATATACATATTTGATTTAGACATTTTAACTTCATCCTGTAATTTCTTGTTTTTTTCTTTAACCTTTTGCTCTTCTAGTTTTTTATTAGCTATCTCATCTTTTATCTTATGCATAGTTATTTGTTGGTTTATAAATATATAACAAACATAGCCCAATAGAAAAGCAAATATAATGTTTTTTCCTTTAATCTTTTTCTTCATGCATAATCACCAATTTCCCCTAGGCGAATATATTTATAAATACTATACTTATATTTTAATTTGATTTTGAACTTTGTTCAAGTTATTTTTTATAATTTCCTTTATTTTTTCTCCTAAAACTATAGATTATAAATTGAAAAGGGTATAATATGAAATTTTTTATAATTCTTATAGTCTTTCCCAGCACCTTAAAAATCTTATATTGGTAGCTTAGATAAAACTTACTAATTATCTTTATATACAAATATACACCTATAGCTATACACATATATACATACATACCAATGTAAGCATAATTTTCATATACTAAAAATACAAATACTACTACTGATGTAAAAATCCAAAACAATGTGTCTTCTATAAATGTTATTATTTTATTTACATTACTAACTCCCCTTATCAATCTATATGAATCAAATAACATTCCTGTTATCAGCCCTGCAACTATACTAAACACTACCAATCCTAATTGTTGACTTATCGAAATAACCATAGCAACCCCTACTTAAATAATTTTGATACTAAACTTTGCTTTTCTTTTTTTATTTCGTTATTAGTATATATACAAGAGTTTACAGTGCCAATTATAACTACATCACCATTCTGAACATCTAGTTTATTCATTTTGAGACCCACGCCTTTAATATTCAGAGTACCTAAGTTAGTATTTAAAATAATTTGTTCTTCATTAAAGCTTACTACTTCAATAACCCCGTTTAATATTAACCTCTTTCTATTTTCAAGACTTAGTATACTTTTTTTTTCTTCTATTTTTATTTCTTTTTTCTCCATAACATCCCCTCCACTTGTAATTAATATATGCTAAAGATTATATCCATATTACAAAAGGGAAGTTCAGTTAATAATTTAGATTACTAGATTTACTTTTAAGTTTGCTAAATGAAACAATTCTAAAAATCTATCCTGTAGTACTAAATGGCTAGAGGCTTGTATAATGTCTGTATTTATTCCTTATCTTCTTCTCCTGAAATAATATCATACATTCCTTGAGCATTTTCTTTAGTTACGTGCTCAGCTATATTTATAATCTTAGCTTTTAAAGATTTGTTAGCATATTTAATTTCTATTATGTCTCCTTCTTTAACATCTGTTCCCGGTTTTGCCACCTTGTCGTTTATGCTAACCCTACCTCCTTCACAGGCTTCCTTTGCTACTGTTCTCCTCTTTATTATCCTTGACACCTTAAGATACTTATCTAATCTCATAATGAATCCTCCTCATTAAAACAAAAAACCTAGATTTACACCCAGGCTTTCTGAAGATAGTTACTTATTTACTTTATCTTTAAATTCTTTACCAGCTTTAAATACTGGAACTGTTGATTCTGGTATAGTTATTTCTTCTTTTGTTCTTGGATTTCTACCAACTCTTGCAGCTCTTTTTCTTGTTTCAAATGTTCCAAATCCAACTAGTTGAACCTTATCCCCTTTTTCAAGTGTTTCCTCAACACTTTCTATAAACGCCTTTAAAACTGCTTCTGCATCTTTTTTTGTTAGCTTTGACTTTTCTGACATACTTGAGATTAATTCTGATTTATTCACCTTTTTTACCTCCTTAATATTGTGTATGCTTACACAGTAGCATACTAGCATATTCTTCATCAATTGAGAAAATCCTTCTTTTTGCATATAACCGCTAAAATTATTTATTTTTAGCTTCTTCCCAAAGCTGATCCATTTGATCTAGGGTCATACTTGTCATATCAACCCCTTTGGATTTACCAGTTTCTTCTATGTATGCAAAACGTTTTATAAATTTCTCTATAGTATAATTTAATGCAAACTCAGGGTCAATGTCAAGGAATCTTGCAACATTTACGGAAGCAAATATCAAATCCCCTATTTCTTCTAGTATTTTTGACCTATTTTTACCTTTATATACATCTTTTACCTCATGGTATTCCTCTAAAACCTTATCTAATGCACATTCAACCTTATCCCAATCAAAACCAACCTTAGCGGCTTTTTTCTGAACTTTCTCTGCCCTCATTAATGCTGGTAAATTTTTAGGTATATGCCTAAGTTCATCAGTATAACTGTTTAGTCCCTGCTCTTTTTTCTTTATTTTATCCCAATTTACTAATACTTCCTCAGATGTATCCGCATTTGTTGTTCCAAATACATGTGGATGTCTAATTATCATCTTATTACAAATTCTCTTTATTACATCGTTTATGTTAAAAAATCCCTCTTCTTTACCAACTTGTGCATGAAAAACTATTTGAAGTAATACATCCCCTAGTTCTTCTGTAATCTTATCATCATCATTTTCATCTATAGCCTCTAAAACTTCATATGTCTCCTCTATAAGATATCTTTTTAGACTTTCATGTGTTTGCTCTTTATCCCAAGGACATCCATCTTCCGATCTTAACTTATTCATTATTTCTAGCAAATCGTAGAAGTCTTTTGTTGCCCCTAAATCCTTAGGAATATATAAAGATGTTAAATAATCTATATCTTCCTGTCTATCTAATTCAAACAAAGGTATTCTTCTAATGCTTTCCATGCCTTTAACTCCAGCTGCCCTTACAAAGCATATTTCTGTGTCATCATTATAATATTCCATCAAAGCAAGCTTAACCTCGGACGCAATAAATTTATCATATACCTGTGTTATTATAGTTCCTACCCTTTTATCTAATACCTGACTTTTCATATCAAAAGCATCTATTATTTTAATTCCTTCTATAGGGTCTATCTTTAAGCTTTCCATTAGAGCATCTACAAAACTTACTGCTGTCAGTATTTCAGTCTTTATGGAGTTTTCTTCACAGAGTTTAAGTAATATTGTTACAGACTTTTCTGCAACTAAAGGATGTCCTGGTACCGCATAAACTATATCATTAAATTTTTTTTGTTTATCAATTAGATTCTTTGCAATTAAATTATAGACTTCGTCAAAATTTTCTGCCTTATCATAAATATGATCATAAGTTTCAAAATTTATGCTACAATCTTTTAAATACTCCACTGTAGGATGTTTTTCCGTTCTTAAATAAATCTTTGATGCGCTCTTTAGTACTTCTAACGTTCCTAAAGTAAGGGCTTCCTTTGCCCCTGGCCCTAGTCCGACTATTTTAATCATTAGTACCCTCTCCTTTTTCTTTTAAGAAACCTATCTTTTATATAACTATATTTAAATATTCCAAATAGAACTACAAGTATGGAATATAAAACTACACCTAATAATATAGCCAAAAGACATGCTATTCTACTACTCATGGTATAATTATAGACATTCATGTAAGTGATTACAACAAATATTATCATTATAAGTGCTGCAAATAGTGGTTTTAATATAACATCAAATAAGCTCATTTTGACCTTTAGCTTTTTCTTTAACAATCCCATATTTAAACTTGAAGCTACAATATATCCAGCTGTACTTCCTATAACTGCTCCATAAATGTTAACATTGACAATTGGCACCATTATTATTGTTATAACTATCTTTATTATGCACCCAATCGCTAGATTAATAACGGGCATTATATATTGACCTACTCCTTGCAAAATAGATGTAGATGTTTGTGCAATAATTATAAAGGGAACTGATATAGCTGAATACTGCAAAATCTTAAATCCATCAGATTGACCAGGAAATATTAAATTCAAAATAGGGTAGGCTAAGCTAAATAATCCTAAAAAAGATGGTAGTCCTATAACCATGGAAAGTTTAAGTGCTAAATCAACCTTATTGATTACTTCTAGCCTTCTATTTAATATATAAGCTTCCGCAATTATAGGCACTAAAGAAGCACATAATGCTGCCGATAAGGTAAGCGGGACATTTATTAATATAAAAGCTTTGCCGGTAAGTTGTCCATATAATATGGTGGCTTCCTTATATGAGAACCCTGCTTGTAATAGCTTTTGAGGTACTACTGCAGAGTCTATAACACTCATTATGCTACTTACTGCTGCGCCTAAAGACACTGGAACTGCAATGTATAACAACTTGCTTAATACTGATAAGTTATCCTTGACTTCTCTTATTTTAAATTCCTTTCTTACCTTTACATATTTTATAACTAGATATACGCCTCCAAAAATCCCCCCTGCCGCTGCGCCAAGAGCTGCTCCACCAGCTGCATATTCAATCCCTCTAGGTAAAAGTATGTATGCAAGTCCAACTCCTACTACAACTCTTCCAATTTGTTCTATTACTTGTGAAACTGCAGTATAATTCATATTTTGAAGTCCTTGAAAAAATCCTCTATAAGCACTCATTATTGATATAAATATTGGTGCAAAAGCAATAGCTATCAATGAATAATAGGACTTACCATCCCATTTTAAAAAATGTATGATCGGTCTTGAAAAAATAAGAAGTGCAGCTGTAAAACCTGTTCCCATTATGACCATTAGGAGCATAGCTTTTCTAAGAACTAGTATTGCACCTTCATCATCATTTACAGCTTTTCTCTCCGAAACCATTTTAGATATAGCTACAGGTATTCCTGAGGCTGCTGCAATAAAAAACATATAAAGTGGAAATGACATCTGGTAATACCCTATACCTTCATCCCCAATGAGCATTTGTAATGGCCATCTAAAGAATAGGCCTAAGAACTTGGACAAAATTCCGGCAAATCCTAAAATAAATGTTCCTTTGATAAGTGATTGTTTTTTCATAAAAATACCCCCGAATCACCATGGTGGCAAGCACCTTTTCTTAATGTTTTTCACCTTAAAACTTATATATTTAGCCTTAATTTATTTCTATGTCTATAATTATTTAAATTTTGAGGGCATTATTACTTTATAAATGAATATTTTTTATTTATATGTCAATAATTTTTGATATATATGAAAGATAAAATGGCAGCATATGCTGCCATTACTTATTGTTCCATTTGTTTTCCAACGAAAGATGACGCAGTTTCAGCTAATTTAACTTCTACCTCACCAAATTTAACACCTTCCTCTTTAGCTACTATTATTACTGCTCCAATTGCATCACCTTCTGCTACAATAGGCGAAATTACTTCAGCTGAATATTTTCCTTCAATCTCTTCATCATCATATAATGCTATTATTTTTTCCTTTCCTTCTCCAAAAGAAACAGTTTTTCTTTCTTCTATTATTTTTTCAAGGTCATTACTTATTTTCTTTTCCAAGTATTCTTTTTTTGTTGATCCACTAATTGATATTATACTATCTTTGTCACATATCAAAACTATATTACCTATAGTTTGTTGTAATGACTCTGCATATCCTTTTGAAAAATCGCTTAATTCTCCAATAGGAGAATATTTCTTGAGAATAACTCCTCCCTCTCTATCTGTAAAGATCTCAAGTGGATCTCCTTCTCTTATTCTAAGAGTTCTTCTTATCTCCTTCGGTATAACTACTCTACCTAAGTCGTCTATACGTCTAACAATACCTGTTGCTTTCATTGTGTCTTACCTCCTAAAACATAATATGATTATCACTTGTGTTAATATTATCTTTCTAAATATGAAATTTTATACACAATTGTTATTTAAATTAGCAAATACTTATAGCTTAATAAAATAACTCTTGAATTACATAAGGTCTAATCCTCTCTGATTGTTAGTTATCAAATAAAAAAAGGTAACACCACAATATTATTAATACTGCGGTATTACCTTCTTTTATTTTCTATTGAAGATTTTTATCATACTTAGTTATCTTAGCTGCTTTTTTCCATTCATCTATTTTTTGTGAAACTACATTTTGTTTTTCTTTATCTTCAAGTTGTTTTTTTATTTCAGCTTTTACAGAGTCAAAGCTCTTAGCAGGATATTCTTGTTTCTTTATAGTCTTTATTATATGATATCCAAATTGAGTTTTAACTGGAGCTGATATAGTTCCTTCTTTTAATGCTATAGCTGCTGCTATGAATGTAGGATCAAGGTTTGAATCAACATAAGGTACAGTACCCAAATCTCCACCCTTATCCTTTGATCCTGGGTCTGTTGAAACTTCCTTTGCAACCTTTGCAAAGTCTTCACCTTTATCTAATCTATCTTTTACTTTCTTAGCTTCATCTTCAGTTTTAACTAATATATGAGCTATATGTATTTGATTTGGTTTCTCTGTGTATTGATTCTTATTAGCATTATAATAATCTTGAACCTTTTTATCATCTATTTTTACACTTTTGGTCAAGTTATCACTAACATTTTTATACATTTCCTGACTTCTTAACTGACTTAGGAATAACTCCTTCAATGACTGCTCAGTAAAGTTTTGTTGTTTTAAAGCTTCCTGGAACTTCGTTTCATCATTTCCAAACTGTTGTTTCTTAACATCATTATATTGTTTATCAACCTCAGCCTTTAATTTTGCTTCATCTGGAAGCAAATTTAATTCTTTTGCCTTTTGTGCAACAACCTTTTCAGTTATCATATTATCTAGAACTTGTTGTCTTTGAGTTTTTATAACCTCTTTAGCATCTTCATTCTTGTCATAATTTTCTCCATACTGCTGTTTAGCTTGAGCTATAACACTCATCATATTGGGATTCTTATCTAAATCCGCTCTAGTAATTTTTTCTCCATTTACAACCGCTACAGAACTTTTAGCTATAGCCTCTGGTGTTTTTGCTATCATATTACAACCAACAGCTGAGAATGCAAACATACTTATTAATGCTGCACTGATTAATTTTTTTATATTTTTCACAATTATTCCCCCACTCTTTTTCTAATGTTTTTACGTAACATAACTAATTTTAACATAAAAATATTTTTACTACAAAATTATTTTTGTTCATATATTTTAATCATGTATTCCATCATCTCTTTAATATTTGATATTAAATCTTCTCTTTTTACATCTTTAAGTCTATATCCCAAACCAGGCTTTTCACCTATTTTTAGTGATACTTTTCTATTGTAATCTTTTAACAATCCTTTTATTACATTTTCATCTATTCTTCCTTGACTTTCAAAAGTAAATATTACTTCATCTTTTCTTTCTTTTATTTCCTCTATACCTAACTTCTTTCCTATACTTCTTATATAAGATATATTAATAAGGTTATATACAGAGGCTGGTATGTTGGAAAATCTATCCTCTAATTCTTCATGAATGTCCATCATATCTTCATAGGAATCTATAGCAGCAATCTTCTTATAAACCTCTATTTTTTGAACTTCATCCCTTATATATTCACTTGGGATATAAGCATCTACTTTTAACTCTACTGTAGTTTCTACTGGTTCTTTGTCTATTTCACCCTTTACTAGCTTTATAGTATCCTCAAGCATTCTACAATACAAGTCATATCCGATAGATGACATATGTCCATGCTGGGATCCTCCCATCATATTTCCGGCTCCTCTTATTTCTAAATCCTTTAAGGCTATCTTGAATCCTGATCCAAGTTCCGTAAAGTCCTTTATTGCTTTAAGTCTTTTTTCTGCCACTTCAGTTAAGACTTTATCCTTTTTATAGGTTAAATAACAATATGCTATTTTGTTAGTTCTTCCAACTCGTCCTCTTAGCTGATATAGTTGAGATAAACCCATTTTATCTGAATCATGTATTATCATAGTATTTACATTTTGAATATCCATACCAGTTTCTATAATGGTTGTAGCTACTAAGACATCATATTCATTTTTCATAAAATCTACTATTACATTTTCAAGCTCCCTCTCTTGCATTTGTCCATGTGCTACACCTATTTTCGCCTCAGGTACTAACTTTGATACATAAGCTGCCATCTCCTTAATATTTTCAACCCTATTATATACAAAGTAAACCTGTCCCCCCCTGCTTAGTTCCCTTAATATAGCATCTCTTATTAACTGATCATTATACTCTACAACATAGGTTTGAACCGGATACCTTTCTTCAGGAGGGGTTTCAATAACACTTATATCTCTTACACCTACAAGAGACATATGAAGCGTTCTAGGTATAGGTGTTGCGCTCAATGTTAAAACGTCTATATTTTTTTTCATATTTTTAATCTTCTCTTTATGAGTAACTCCAAATCTCTGCTCTTCATCAATTACTAATAGTCCTAAATCCTTAAACTGAAGGTCTTTTTGAAGAATTCTATGAGTGCCTATAAGTATGTCTACTTCTCCGTCCTTTACAGCTTTAATGGTAGACTTCTGTTGTGATGCTGTTCTAAACCTACTTATCATATCTATTTTTACAGGAAAATCAGAGAATCTTTGCACAAAATTGTTATAGTGCTGTTGTGCCAGGATTGTAGTTGGTACTAATAGTGCCGCTTGCTTGCCATCCATAACTACTTTAAAAGCGGCTCTTATGGCTACCTCTGTCTTTCCATAACCTACATCTCCACATAACAATCTATCCATAGCTTTGTCAGATTCCATATCCCCTTTTATATCACTTATTGCTGAAAGCTGATCTGGTGTTTCTTCATAAGGAAATTCATCTTCAAATTGTTTCTGCCAAACGGTGTCTTTTGAATATCTATAACCCTTTAATGTAGACCTTACGGCATACAATTTTACTAAATCTTCGGCTATTGCTTCTATGGATTTTTTAACTTTTCTTTTGGCTTTAGCCCATTCACCACTTCCTAATTTATTTATTTTAGGTGTTTTCCCTTCAGTACCTATATATTTTTGTACCATATCTAGCTGCTCTACAGGCACATATAGCTTATCATCTGAGTCGTAGAACACCTCTAAGTAGTCTTTCTTATGTCCCTGTAGGTCAAGTTGCTTTATCCCCTTATACACCCCTATACCATGATTAACATGGACTACATAATCACCAGGTTTCAATTCTGTAAAGCTTTTAATTTTACTTACACCTTTTTTAGCAACTCTGTTTACAGTCTTTCTCTTTGCCTCTCCAAAAACCTCTTTATCAGAAATAACGCAAATTTTAAATTCTGGATATTCAAATCCTTTTAATTGACTTCCAAATGTTATAATTACTTCTCCAGGCTGAATATCATGTATTACATCTTTATATGAGCTCTCTATTTCTCTATCCCTTAAAGTATCAACCAGTCTTTCACCTCTTGGCCTTGTACCTGAAAGTATAACTATTCTAAACCCCTTAGACTTTTTATCTCTTATATCGTCTATAAGCAAATCTATATGCCCTTGATAATTGTTCAGAGTAATTTGTGAAAAGTTTACTATATCTCTAGGAGAAATAAAACTTGTTGATTTTGCTATGGAGTCTAATGTAACAATTTGTTCTTTTTTTAATGCCTCAAATATCTCTACTCTATTTAATAAAAGTTCAATTTGTTTAGGTAATATATTACCCCTTTGAAGGAAACTTTTATAATTTTCTTCAAATTCAAAATATATACTATCTAATTTTCCTTTACATCTTTGAACATCATCAACAATTATGAAATAATCTCTGGTATATTCTAAAAAAGATGATGGATTGTTATAAAAGTATGGAAGAAAACTATCTATTGTTTCAAAACTCCAGTTTTCTTTCAAAGATTCCAAATTTCTTCCGATTACACTTTGTATACTTTCCGCAGCTTCCTTATTCTTACTCTTTTTAAGTCTATCAATTACTGCATTTAAATCTTTCTCTATTCTTTCATATCCATTTTTAATAGTTTCCCCATCTAAAATCATTTCCTTAGCAGGAAATATCTCGATACTTTTTACTTTTTCAATACTTCTTTGAGATTCTAAATTAAAACTTCTAATAGAGTCTACTTCATCCCCAAAGAGTTCTATTCTATAAGGTTCCACAGCTATAGGAGAGTATAAATCCATTATACCTCCCCTTATAGAAAATTGACCTTTTCCATCTACAATTTCTACTCTTTCATATCCACACTGTATGAGTTTTTCACTTATTTTATCTAAATTTACAGCATCTCCCATAGAAATGTCAAATGTATAGTTTTTATAGAGATCTACAGGGATATAACTAGATGCCAAAGCCTCGATACAGGTAACTATTATCTTATTACCTTTATTGAGCATCTCTCGCATCACCTTAAGCCTTTCCCATCTTAAATCACCGGATATAGCATCTATATTGTAAAATACTACTTCCTTAGTTGGAAAATAATAAACTTGTGGTATATAAAAGGATAAATCCTCATATAACTTTCTAGCCTCTACATCACTATGTGTAAGTACTAAAAAAGGCTTGTCTAGTTCTTCAAACACTCCATCTATCAAGTAACTTCTAGCAGACTCCGAAAGTCCAATTACTCCCACCGGAAATTTATTTGATTCTATACTATTGATTATACTTTTAAATTCCCTGCTGTCTCTAAGAGGTTTTATAAGTCCGTCTAGTCTCATTTTAACAACCACCCTATCAATTTACATCTTTATATTTTAAAACCATTAAATCTATTCATAGCTTCCGTTATTCCACTACTTATAATATTTTCTACTGCATCTATACTAACTTTAAAAACTTCTTTTAGCTTTTCAGAATCTTCTTTTGAGAATTTGCCTAAAACGTGAGACACTAATTCTCCTTTAGGCTGTCCTACTCCTATTTTAATCCGCGGAAAAATATCCGTGCCTAAATTAGCTATAATGTTCTTTATTCCATTATGGCCACCGGCACTTCCTTCTGATCTTATTCTAAGTCTTCCAACATCTAAACTTATATCGTCATATAGAACTATTATATTTTCATTTTTTATTTTGTAGAAACTAGTAGCTTCTCGTACACTCTCACCACTAAGATTCATATAAGTACTTGGCTTCAGTAGAATTATTTTTTTACCATTTATATTTCCTTCTCCATATATCCCTTTAAATTTTTCCCTGTTACTGGGTATATTATACCTATCTCCAATTAAATCTATAATATCAAATCCAACATTATGTCTAGTGTGTTCGTATTGTTTTCCTATATTTCCTAAACCTACTATTAAAAACATTTTTTCACTCCCAACTATTACTTTATCCGATGACTAATTACCACTAATATTACAACTTGTACAAGCCATAGCATGAATGGTACTACTTTCTTAGATTCGTTTAACTTCATCTGTTAACTATTCACTAATATATATTATACTAAAAGATATAAATAATAAAGAGACTTGAAAGTCTCTTTATTTATTTTTTTCTTTCACATCCGAAAGAATTATATTTACATCTATAGTTTTTCCGCTTCTCCAAATCTTGCAGGCCACAGTATCTCCAATTTTATGTTTATCTAAAATATCTGCTAAATCCTCAAATCTAGTAATCTTCTTTTTATCTAACTCTAGTATTATATCTGTGGGTTTAACTCCTGCAGCAGCGGCCCCACTTCCTGATACTACTTCTCTTACATAAACTCCCTGAATATTATTTTTTTCTGAAACCACATCCTGGCCATATATCCCCAAAAAAGGTCTTGATACTTTTCCATAGTCCATAAGAGACTTTATTATGGTCTTTGCCTCATTTATAGATATAGCAAATCCCATACCTTCAGCATTTTGTTCTGTTCCCATCTTTAAACTATTTATTCCGATAACCTCACCTGCTTCGTTACAAAGAGGTCCCCCACTGTTACCAGGGTTGATAGCTGCATCTGTTTGAAGAACTTTATATATAGTTCCACCATACTGTATTTTTCTATTTAAGGCACTTACTATACCAGATGTAACCGAACCAGCAAACTCCTCTCCTAGCGGGTTTCCTATAGCTATAGCTGTATCTCCTACCTTAACTTTAGCAGAATCTCCAAATTTGGCTATAGGTAGATTTTGAACATCTACTTTAATAACTGCTAAATCCGATCTAGGGTCTGCCCCTACTACACTTGCATTTAAAATCTTTCCATTTGAGAGTTTTACGGTAATCTTAGTGGCTCCCTCTATCACATGATTATTAGTAACTATATATCCATTTGGGTCAAATATTATTCCAGAGCCACTTCCCACATCCTGTAAGCCGAAAAAACCTTCTGCTTTATTACTTATGCCTACAACTGTAGGTCCTACTGTTTCCGCAACTTTTGTTATTGCATTTTTAGATACATCAGTCGCCTTATTTTGAGTACTATCTTCCTTAGGCTCAATTAATGACTGTTTACTTGGTGTATAAATTTTACCGTATTTTTTATCTATCACATAAGCCCCAGATATACCTCCTGAAACTGCAGCTATTAATACAAAAATAATTCCTTTAATAAAATATTTTAATTTAGCCCTAGTTCTTCTATTTGTAAACTTTATTTTTCCTTCATCTATACTTGCATTCTTCCATTTAACATCCTTAACTTCATCAAGTTTATTATCATCCATTTACTTGCACCTCATAATCCATCATTTTTAGAAACATCATAAAAAACCTTTCTTAAATAAATATTAATAAAACGCAATAATTCTTTAAATCTTCTTAAGAGTAAAAGTAAATGTAACCCCTTGAGTCTCCTTATTTTCAATCCATATATCTTCTCCAAGCTGAGTAAGTATACTTCTAACTATTGATAATCCAAGCCCAGTACTGATTTTAGACGTTCTTGATTTATCAGCCTTATAGAATCTATTCCATATGTGTTTTAAATCTTCTTTAGGTATACAAGGACCATCATTAAATACAGATACCAACGCTTTATCCCCTTTAGATTTAGTGCTAATTTTTACATTTCCCTCTTCTGCTCCATACTTTATAGCATTATCTATAAGATTTGTAACTACCTGTGTAATTCGATCCCTATCTGCAGCCACATAAAGCCTATCATCATGCATAAGCACATCTACCTTTAATTTTTTTTCTTTAATTTTTGTTTCAAATTTTATTATACAAATTCTTATAATTTCATTGATATCAATTTCTTCAATTCTAAGTTTAAACTGACCGGCCTCTATAGCTGATAAATCCAGTAAATCATTTACCAACCTTGTAAGCCTTTGAATTTCCTCGTAAGCAACAGATAAATAGTAGTTTTCTTTTTCCTTTGGAATAACTCCATCTAATATTCCTCCTATAAATCCTTTAATAGAGGTTATAGGAGATCTTATTTCATGTGATACATTGGATATAAATTCCCTTCTATTCTTCTCTACTTCTTCTAGAGAATCTGCCATGGAGTTAAATGATTTAGCCAATGTTCCAATTTCGTCCTTAGATTTTATACTTACTCTTTTCTCTACCTCACCTTTAGATATTTTATCTGCTACATAATTAATTTTTGCAAGAGGTTTTATTATTATTCTTTGCGATAAGTAATATATTACAATGCAAGAAACTATAATAGCAAATACTGCTGAAATCCATATTATTTCATAAACCTTTTTTAATGCACCCGTTAACTCATCAATAGATGTATGCATCATTATAGCACCATTAAAGACTCCTCTTGAAAAAATAGGTATTTCAAAAGTATGCACAGGTACTTTAAACATACTCCCAAAAACCCCTCTCTTTTCAACGGTATGTCCAATGCGTAATTCTTCTAACTCCTTAGTGAGAATTTGAGTACCAATAAGTTTTTTATAACCACTATCAGAAACTGCATAGACATATCCATAATTATCTGCAAGCCATATATCTGTAGATAAATAATTTCCTATATAAGTTAATGTTTCATTTATCTTATCTATTGATATATTTCCCTGTAAATATTGTACTGCTGCAGCTCCAATAAACTGGGACTCTGTTTCTAATTGACCTTTCCTTTGTTCAAAATAATAACTTTCAAACCAATAAGATAAAAACGCTGCTGTCATAACAAAGCTTATGGCAATAATTACAGTAAAAGTGAAAACTAATTTGGAGAACAATCCCTTTTTCATTTATTTCACCTCAAATTTGTATCCTACACCCCATACTGTTTCTATCTGCCAGTTAGTACCTCCCTGCAATTTTTCTCTAAGCCTTTTTATATGTACATCTACAGTTCTAGAATCCCCTGGATAATCATAACCCCAAACTTCACATAGAAGTTGTTCTCTTGTAAAGACTCTATTTTTATTACCTGCTAAGTAATATAAAAGTTCGAATTCTTTTGGAGGCATTTTTATGTCCTCATCTTTGTAAACTACTGTATATGAATTTATATCTATAGTCAATTGTTCAAACTTCAAAACCTCTTTATTCTCATTATCTATATTATACCTTCTGAGTACAGCCTTCATTCTTGCAAGCATTTCTTTAGGTTCAAAAGGCTTAACTATATAATCATCCGCTCCAAGCTCAAGCCCTAAAACTTTATCAAATGTCTCCCCTTTTGCAGTTAGCATAATAACCGGTGTTTCATAGTCCTTTCTTATCCACTTAAGTACGTCTATACCATCGATATTAGGCAGCATTATATCTAATAAAACTAAATCCGGCCTATACTCTAAAAAGACTTCCTCTGCCGCTCTACCATTATTACAAACCCTAGTATTGTACCCAGAATTTTCAACATACATTTTTATTACTTCACATATATTTTCATCATCATCTACAATTAAAACTTTTCCTATTGAACCTTCCATTTAATCTATTCCCCTTTCATAACAACTTATTTAGACTTTATAAACAAGTACTCATATATATAATTTATCACATATTTAATATCTTATAATAGTATATCCTTAAAAAGTTACAAATAATTAACTATGTTTTAATTAAAACAAAAGCATATAGAATATTTCTATTCTACATGCTTTTAAAATTTCTATTAATCTTCAAATAATTTACTTACAGAAATGTCTTCATATATTCTCTTTATAGCTTCAGCAAATACAGGAGCTACTGATAAAATCTTAAACTTATCTATCATTTTATCTTCTGTTAAATTTATTGTATTTAACATTACTAGTTCTTTTATAGCTGATTCTTTTATTCTATCTATAGCTGGACCTGATAAAACTGCATGTGTACAACATGCATATACTTCTTTTGCTCCCATTTTAACTAATGCATTAGCACCATTTGTTATAGTTCCTGCAGTATCTATCATATCATCAACCAAAATAACAGTTTTGCCCTGAATATCACCGATAATATTCATTATCTCTGATACATTTGCTTTTGGTCTTCTTTTATCAATAATAGCTATTGGTGCGTGTAATTTATCTGCAAATTTTCTAGCTCTTGTTACACTTCCAAGGTCTGGTGAAACAACAACAACATCTTCTCTCTCAGCAAATCCTCTTTGAACAAAGTATTTTGAAAGAATAGGAGCACCAAGTAAATGATCTAGTGGTATATTAAAATATCCTTGAATCTGTGCTGCATGTAAATCCATTGTTAAAACTCTGTCTGCACCTGCTGCAGTTAATATATCTGCAACAAGTTTTGCTGTAATTGGATCTCTTGCTTTTGCTTTTCTATCCTGTCTTGCATATCCATAATAAGGAATTACCGCAGTTATTCTACCAGCAGATGCTCTCTTAAAAGCATCAATCATAATTAAAAGTTCCATTAAGTTGTCATTTACTGGATTATTAGTAGATTGTACTACAAATACGTCTGTTCCTCTTACCGTTTCACTAATATCAACGGATATTTCTCCATCACTAAAGGTACGAACCTTTGAATCTCCAACGGATAATCCTAATATACTTGCAATATCTTTAGCTAAATCCGGATGTGAATTACCTGCAAAAATTTTAATGTTTTTACCATGGGTTATCATTATGTAATCCTCCTAAAACTTTATTTATTTAATCCTTTTTTTTCTACCCAGCCCACTTTATTTACTTGTTTTGCTCTTCCTATAGCTAAAGCTCCTTTTGGAACTTCTTCTGTTATAGTTGATCCTGCTGCTATATAAGCATTATCCTTTACTTCGACTGGAGCTACTAAATTAGTATTGCAACCTATAAATGCATTATTTCCAATTATGGTTTTATGTTTAGCCTTTCCATCATAGTTAACCACGACTGTACCGCATCCAAAGTTACATCCTGTTCCAACCTCTGCATCTCCAATATAAGTTAAATGCGAAACTTTAGTTTTATCTCCTATAGTTGATTTTTTTATTTCAACAAAATCTCCTATTCTAGCAGATTTACCAATAACACTTTCAGGTCTTATATAAGCAAATGGTCCAACAGTCGTATTCTCACCTACTGTACTATCTAATATTGTAGAGCTCTGAATTAAAACATTATTTCCTATAATACTATCTTCTATTCTTGAATTAGGATATAATATACATCCTTCTCCAATCACTGTTTTACCCTGAATTACATTTCCCGGATATATCACAGTATCATTATCTATTTGAACGTCTATTTCTATATAGGTATTTTCAGATTCTATTAGAGTAACTCCATTTTCCATATGCTTTAGGTTTATTCTTTTTCTCATAACCTTTTCCGCTTCCGCAAGTTGAACTCTAGAGTTTACCCCCATTGTTTCTTCAAAAGGTATAGGTAATGCACCTACTTTTTCACCATTATTCTTTAGAATTCCTATAACATCTGTTAAGTAATATTCGCCCTGAGCATTATTGTTATCTAATTTATCTAAACTTTTAAGTAAATCCTCGATATCAAAGCAGTACATACCTGCATTTATTTCCTTTACTTTCAGTTCATCTTCAGTACAATCCTTATGCTCTACTATTTTTAAAACCTCTTCGCTCTTTTCTCTTATTACCCTACCATACCCCGAAGGACTATCTACAACAGAAGTCAATATAGTAGCTTTGTAATTACCCTCTTCATGAAAAATAAGAAGTTTCTTTACTGTATCCTCTGTAATTAAAGGAGCATCTCCTGTGAATATTGCTATTGTACCTTTTTTCCCCTTTAAAAATTCCTTTGCACACATAACAGCATGACCAGTTCCTAGTTGTTTATCTTGCAAAGAATAAGTAACTTCTCTTTCTTTTGTCGCTTCTTTTACTGCATCTGATCCTCTTCCGACAATTACATTTATATCATTTATTTCTGCTTTTTTTATAACGTCTATTACTACATTCACCATTTCTCTTCCGCATACCTTATGAAGTATCTTAGGAGTTGAAGATTTCATCCTTTTTCCTTCACCAGCTGCCAATATTATAGCACAATTATACATTATAACACCTCTTTATGGTCATAAAATTACATTATTCTATCTTATATTATAAAAACATCCTCTAATATTATATTTTATATGAAAAATATTTTCAACCTTATAGTGAACTTTTATGTCGTAAAATAATAAAAAGGAGTAAATTTACTCCTTTTTATTATTCTTGACTATTTTCTTCTGGAACAGTTGAAACAGTCTCTTCACTTTTTACTTTTTCATATTCTCCTAAAATTGCCTTTTGAATCTTTTCTCTTGTTTGAGTATTAATTGGGTGCGCAATGTCTTTAAATTCTCCATCAGGAGTCTTTCTACTTGGCATTGCTATAAAAAGCCCATTTTGACCTTCAATAACCTTTATATCGTGAACTACAAATTCATTATCAAAGGTTATTGAAACAATAGCTTTCATTTTACCCTCAGCGGCAATCTTTCTAACTCTAACGTCTGTAATTTCCATATAAAATCCACCTCCAAGATGCTTATCTATATATTATTCTCTGTAAGTTATATTTTTCCTTCTTATTTTATTAAAAATATTAAAAATTTCGAAAATTTTATTATTTGAAATTTTTCGAAGGAAATAATAGGGCTTCCCCTTTTTCATCAATACCTTTAAAGTCTACTATTGATACATAATCATGTACTAACTTTTTAGGAATTTCCACATTATCTATTAGTACCCCTATCCCTAGGAGCTCACTTTCAAACTCTTTCAGTAAATCTATTATACCCATGGCAGTTCCCCCTGCCTTCATAAAATCATCTACAAATATACACCGGCTTCCCTTGCTCATGGCTTTCTTTGATAATGACATATTTTGAATTCTCCCGCTAGAGCCTGAAACATAATTAATACTTAAAGTAGATCCCTCTGTAACTTTTGTTTCTCTTCTCACTACCACAAGTTGAACTCCAAGCATTTTAGCTACCTCGTAAGCTAGTGGAATGCCCTTAGTTTCAACTGTAACTACATAATCTACATTTTTATCATTAAAGGCTGATGCAATTATAACTCCTGCGGTATTTATTATTTTGGGGTTAAACATTATATCTGTCATGTATAAAAAATTCCCTGGTATTATTCTTTCTCTATTTTTCAAAATAATACATAGTTTTTCAGCAAATTCCTTACCTTTTTCTATAGACAAGCCGCATACATACTTTACTCCCCCTGCTGCACCTGATATAGTTTCTACTCTTCCCATGGAAAGTTTATTTAAAATATCCTTAACTACAACTAAATCTTCACTCACTGTGGATTTTGCAGCATTGAACATCTCCGTAAAGGTATTTAAATTTATTACTTTACTGGGATTTTCTGACAAAATTTTGGTTATAGCTGCTATCCTCTGATTCCTACTTAATTTTTCCATCTTATCACCTATCTGTATTAAAATTTACGAATAATTTAAAAAATACATATCTTATTATTCATATTCTATTCTAAAACAAATATATAATCAACACTTTATTATACTCATGACTTATTTAGCATATTTACCTAAAATAAAATATTATAATTGTGTTTTTTTCCCTTGTTTTTGTATATAATTATTAAATGAAGTTAATTAATTGAAGGAGCTGATTTTATTGTCATTTGATTTTATAATGGATAAAGATAAAAAGGTACACTTTATAGGTATAGGTGGTATAAGTATGAGCGGCCTTGCCGAAATTTTGATAGAGAGAAATTTTAAGGTATCAGGTTCTGATATGAATTCCTCATCTATAACAGATAAATTAGCATCTAACGGTGCTCAAATTAATATAGGTCAGTCAAAAGACAACATAACGAAAGATATAGATTTAGTTATATATACTGCTGCTATATCTGATGAGAATCCAGAACTATTAAGAGCTAAAGAATTAAATATACCAATTATGACTAGAGCAGAATTTTTAGGATGTATAATGAAAGGTCACAAATACAATGTTGCTGTAGCAGGAACACACGGTAAAACTACTACAACTTCCATGATATCCCATATATGTTTAGATGCTAATCTAGACCCTACTATACTTGTAGGAGGACAACTAGATATTATAAATGGTAATGTACGACCAGGAAATAGTGATTATTTTATAACAGAAGCCTGTGAATATAAAGGCTCTTTTCTTAAATTTTTTCCTTATGTAGGAGTAATATTAAATATAGATGCTGATCATCTAGACTACTATAAAGATATTAATGAAATTCAAGATGCATTCATAAATTTTACAAAGCTCATCCCAAAAGATGGATATCTAGTATGCTTTGCTGAGGATGAAAGAATGGATAAAGTAATTTCTGAAGCAAAATGCAATGTTTTAACTTATGGCATAAATACGGGGAATATTAATGCTAAAAATATAACATTTAATGAAAGCGGATGTGCATACTTTGATGCATATAATGGAACTGAAATGCTTCTCTCCGTACAATTAAGCGTTCCTGGTGAACATAATCTTTTAAATGCTTTAGCAAGTATATGTACAGGTCTAACCCTGAATATTTCAAAAAACAAAATAGTAGAAGGTTTACAAAACTTTAAAGGTACACACAGAAGATTTGAATTAAAAGGCATAAAGAATGGTATTACTGTTATAGATGACTATGCACATCATCCAACTGAAATTAGAGCTACTCTAAGTGCTGCTAAAAATTATCCTCACAAAAGGATATTTTGCGTATTTCAACCACATACTTACTCAAGAACAATAAGCTTATTTAATGAATTTGTTGAAGCTTTTGACGATGCAGATGAAGTTATCCTTGCAGATATATATGCAGCTAGAGAGCAAGATACAGGTATCGTAAGTTCTAGTATGCTAGGTGATAAAATTAGAGAAAGAGGACTAAAATGTTCTAATTTCCATGATTTTAATGAAGCTGTTTCCTATTTAAATAAAAACTTAGAAGATGGAGATATCTTTTTAACTGTAGGTGCTGGTGATGTATATAAAATAGGAGAAATGTATCTTAGTGAAAAATAATTAAAAAGCTATAAATATGCGTAAAAGGCCTCCGACATGGCAATAATATGATTGATAACCTGTTGGAGGTGTTTTTATTATGAGAAATTTTTTAGTATCCGCTTTAGTAGATATATTTTTAATCTTTGCTTCTTATTTTTTATTTAGAAAAATAATCAGTGGGCCTACTAGACATAGGCTTTATGAAAAATTCCTAGGATCCTTTGCAAAGTTTGTAATTTATGTTTTTATAGCTACAGTAGTTATAACTGGCCTAACTGCTTTTGTGCTTTACAAAACATGGTTTATAGCTTATATCAATGTAATTGCACCTGCTCTAGTTTCTATACTTGTTGGATTTATCATGTCTACAGTTCCTACAAGAGGAGCCGGTGATACTAAAGGTAGAGAGTAACTTTATTTTGAAGTAATAGCTTACATATTGAAAAATGTGTAAGCTATTACTTTGGATAACCTAATGGTATAGTATAGGTTATATTTAAATATAAAAATTTATACAGGGAGTTGTTATAGTGAAAGCAAAATACAGTGAATTATTTAAAACTATAGTAAAAGCATATTATGAAGACAGGTTCGAAGAAACGATAAGTGAAATTCTATCACGAGATGGAATAAATAAAGAAGATTTATGTAAAGTTATATCTTCACTTTGTGGAACCGGAATAACTTATAGTGACAATTTTATAGAAGATTTAAAACAAGCAATAAAATCATATCAAGCAGATCATAAAATCGTTAATAAAATAAAACATTGTTCTATGGATTGTGCAGATATTCATGGTAAAACCCTATGTCAGAAATCTTGTCCTTTTAATGCTATTTTTATTGACAAAGAAAAAAAGACTAGTTTAATTGACAGTGAAAAGTGCACAGATTGTGGTTTTTGCGTAGAAGCATGCCCTACTGGTGGTATATTAGATAGGGTAGAATTCATTCCTCTTTTAGACCTAATTAAAAGTGACCATCCTGTAATAGCTGCAGTTGCTCCTGCTATAATTGGTCAGTTTGGAGATACTATTACTATTGATCAATTACGATCAGCTTTCAAAAAAATAGGCTTTACAGATATGGTAGAAGTAGCCTTCTTTGCAGATATGCTTACTTTAAAAGAGGCTGTTGAATTCGACCACTTTGTAAAGAAAAAAGATGATTTAATGATAACTTCCTGTTGTTGTCCTATGTGGGTTGGTATGCTTAAAAGGGTTTATGAAAATATGGTTAAATATGTTTCACCTTCAGTATCTCCAATGATTGCTGCTGGTAGAGTAATGAAGAAATTAAATAATGATTGTAAAGTTGTGTTCATTGGACCTTGCATCGCAAAGAAAGCAGAATCAAAAGAAAAGGACCTTATAGGTGACATAGATTTCGTACTTACATTTGCAGAGTTAAATGATATTTTTCAAGCACTCAATATAAATCCTTCAGAATTAGATGGTGATTCATCTACAGAATATGCTTCTAGAGGAGGCCGACTTTATGCTCGTACTGGAGGCGTATCTATAGCTGTAAGTGAAGCAATCGAAAGATTATTTCCTGAAAAGTACAAGTTAGTTAAAACAGTTCAAGCAAATGGTGTAAAAGAATGTAAAGCCATATTAGAAAAAGCGCAAAATGGCGAAGCAGAGGCTAACTTTATAGAAGGAATGGGCTGTATAGGTGGTTGCGTAGGAGGCCCTAAGGCAATCATTCCAAAAGATAAAGGGACGGAGTACGTAAACGTACTTGCTGAAAATTCGTCTATAAAAATAGCTGTAGATAGTTCCTGTATGAATAAAATACTTGATAACTTGGGTATTCAATCTATAGAAGATTTTAAAGATGAAAAGAAAATAGAAATATTTGAACGAGAATTTTAGCAGCCCTTTACGTAACAAATACATATTATTTTAGATTCATACTCTCAAGATGTCTAAAACTGTAATAGTTTTAGACATCTTTTATTTACCCAATATTCAGCTTTCTAATATCATATTCTCCATATGACACAAGTTTCACTTTATATTAGTTTTTTATGATGTTATACTATGAAGTGAAACTTGAATCAGATAAAATGAGGTGATATTATGCTTAAGAATGTTAAAGGTGCTATATTTGATATGGACGGAACTCTGATTGATTCCATGTGGGTTTGGAGTAAGATTGATGAAGAATATTTAGAGAAAAGAAATATAGATTTACCCGAAAACTTGAAGGAAGAAATAGAGCACATGAGCTTTTCAGAAGTTGCCCTCTACTTTAAAAATAGATTTAATCTTCCAGACACTATAGAAGAAATTCAAGATGAGTGGAACAATATGGCAGTGCATCATTATGCCAATGATGTAAAATTAAAACCTGGAGCAAGAGAATTTTTATCTCTTTTAAAATCAAAAGGCATAAAACTAGGACTAGCTACAAGTAATTGTAAACTTCTTATAGAAATAGCTCTTAAAAAGAATGATATTTATGATTTTTTTGATTCCATAACTACTACAGATGAAGTAACAAGAGGAAAAGATTTTCCTGATATATATCTACTAGCAGCTAAAAGACTAAGTTTAAAACCTGAAGAATGCGTAGTATTTGAGGACATCCTACCTGCTGTTAAAGGTGCCAAATCCGCTAATATGCTTGTAATTGGTGTTCATGATCTTTATTCAGAATATCAAAAACAAGATATTATTAATTATGCTGATATGTATATTTCAAAGTATACCGAACTAACAAAGGCTGTTTAATTTTTTAGCAGTTAACTAGAATAAAGATATAAATATTAGAGTATTACCTTAGTTTAATTTTATACTAAGGTTTTTTTTCATTATTGACAGCTTTTATACTAAAACTGAATATAATTATACTGTATAATCTTTTGGAGGAATATTAATGTTATTTTTTTTATTTCTACTTATTATAATTGCTGCTCTATGTACCTCATATTATTTTACAAATAAAATGTCAGCCCAACGCAAACAAATTCTACTTCTTAAATATCAAAATGATGATTTGAAGCAAACCTCAAAAACCACTAAAAATAAAAACATTACTGTAGAATACATTTTCCCACTTTATACTAAAGGTGTTATAAAAAACAACTGTGAGTTATTTATATCTCCTATGGTTGACTCAGCAATATTAAATTTTCTTACTGAGGACACATTTGTGAAAATAGAAGATAGTGCAAATATTAATAATCAATTATGGTATGAAATTTCTATACTAGAGGAAGAAAGAGTTAACACCAAAGGATGGATAAAAGAAGATTCAATAAAATTTCAGGAAGACGTTAATGAATAAAATAAGAAAGGTGACAAGAAATATTTCTTAATATTCTTGTCACCTTATTTTTACTACACTATTTTAGTCGTCCAATCTTCGCAATTCCAAATATCTGTAACTATATCTTTATAAAATTCTGGTTCATGACACACTAAAAGAATACTTCCCCTATATTCTTTTAATGCTCTCTTTAAGTCATCTTTTGCATCCACATCTAAATGGTTTGTAGGCTCATCTAGAATTAATATATTAGTTTCTCTATTAATAAGCTTACATAGTCTAACCTTTGCCTGCTCGCCCCCGCTTAATACGCACACTGAACTTTCTATGTGTTTAGTTGTTAGCCCGCATTTAGCTAAAGCTGATCTCACCTCATATTGTGTGTATCCAGGGAAATCCTGCCACACTTCATCAATACAAGAATTATAATTAGCATCTTTTATTTCTTGCTCAAAATATCCTAATTCTTGATAATCTCCAAGCTCAACTTCTCCACTTATAGGTTTAACTTGTCCTAATAAACTCTTTAATAATGTTGATTTTCCAAGTCCATTAGCACCTACTAAAGCTATTTTTTGTCCTCTTTCCATACTTAAATTAAGTGGCTTTGAAAGGGGTGATTCATATCCAATAACTAAATCTCTAGTTTCAAATATAAGTTTACCTGAAGTTCTAGCTATCTTAAAATTAAATTCTGGTTTTGGTTTTTCCCCTGTAAGCTCTATTTTATCCATCTTGTCCAATTTTTTCTGCCTAGCTCTCGCCATTCCTGTAGTTGCAACTCTAGCTTTGTTTCTTGCAACAAAGTCTTCTAGTTTAGCTATTTCTTGTTGTTGTCTTTCATATGCAGCTTCTAACTGTTTTTTATTTGCATCATGAACTCTCTTAAAGTTTTCATAGTCTCCTGTGTATCTTGTAAGCGCTCTATTCTCAACATGATAAATTATATTTATTACACTATTTAAAAATGGTATATCATGTGATATAAGTATAAATGCATTTTCATAATTTTGTAAATACGTTTTTAACCACTCTATATGTGCTTCATCTAAATAATTTGTAGGCTCATCTAGAAGTAATATATCTGGTGTTTCTAATAAAAGCTTAGCCAGTAAAACTTTTGTTCTTTGACCACCACTTAAATCAGTTACATCTTTATCTAATCCTACATCTTTAAGTCCAAGTCCACCTGCAACATCTTCTACTTTAGCGTCAATTATATAAAACCCATTGTTATCTAACATATCTTGAATTATAGCAGTTCTTTCAAGAGCTTTATTCATCTCATCTTCAGTCATGTCACCCATTTTTCCATAAAGCTCATTCATTTCTATTTCCATATCAAAAAGATACTGAAATGCCTCTCTTAATACATCTCTTATAGATTTTCCTTTTTCAAGCTTTGCGTGCTGGTCCATATAGCCAACTCTTACTTTGTTGCTCCATATAACATTACCTTCATCAGGCATTAATTTCCCTGTTATTATATTCATGAATGTTGATTTGCCTTCACCATTTGCCCCTATAAATCCAATGTGTTCACCCTTTAATAGCCTAAAAGATACATCCTCAAATATTGCTCTGTCTCCAAAACCATGATTTATATTTTTAACTATAAGTATACTCATATTTTCTCTCCTTAACCCTTAAATATTTAAAGTACAAACTACTAAAATAATTAATACAAGAAATAGTTTAAATTATACTTATAGCTTATGTCAAAGGAATTTTAAGCTAAAAACAAAATGTATTATTAAATTTTCAATTGTGGTATACTACATAAGGAACAAAAACAGGGAGGTAAAGCACTGATGGCTTGTAAGTTTTATTTATATAAAGGAATGGGAAGAAAAGCAGAAAACGGACACCCATGGATATACACTACTGAGATTGAAGGTTATGACGGTACATATGAAAATGGTGATATAGTTGAAGTTTATAACTTTAAAGATAGCTTTATAGGCAAAGGATATGTAAATGACATTTCCAAAATTACAATAAGAATGATGACAAGAGATATCAATGAAGAAATAGATGAAGACTTTTTTAGAAAAAGATTACATAATGCCTGGGACTACAGAAAAAAAATCATAGATACCTCTAGTTGCAGATTTTTATTTGGAGAAGCAGATTTTATACCAGGTCTTATAATAGATAAATATGAAGATTATTATGTGCTACAGTCACTTGCTCTTGGTATAGATAGATATAAAGATATAATCGTTAAAATATTAAAGGAAGACTTTGCTGCAAAAGGTGTTTACGAAAGAAGCGATGTGAAGGTACGTAAGCTTGAAGGAATGGAGCAAGAAAAAGGCTTCTTAACAGATTCCTTTGATACTATAGTTCAAATTACAGAAAATGGCGTTAAGTTCAACGTTGATATAGAGAATGGTCAAAAAACAGGTTTTTTCCTTGACCAAAAAGAAAATAGACATGCGATACATAGAATTTGTAAAGATGCCGAAGTTTTAGATTGTTTTACTCATACAGGCTCTTTTGCTCTAAATGCAGGGATAGCAGGTGCAAAAAGTGTACTTGGACTTGATATATCTCAGCTTGCTATTGATGAAGCAACAAGAAATGCAGAGCTAAATGGTATTTCTGATGTAGTTAAATTTGAATGTCATAACGCTTTCGACGTACTTCATCAATGGGTTAAAGAAGGAAGAAAATATGATGTAGTAATACTTGATCCACCTGCATTTACAAAATCTAGATCTACTATAAATAGTGCAGTAAGAGGATATAAAGAAATTAACCTAAGAGGTTTAAAAATGGTTAAGCCTGGTGGATTCTTAGTTACATGTTCTTGTTCACACTTTATGAACCCTGAACTTTTCAAAGATACTATTGCAGATGCTGCAAAGGATGCAAGAAGAATGCTAAGACAAGTAGAATTTAGAACTCAATCCTCAGATCATCCAATACTATGGAATTCTGATGAATCTTATTATTTAAAATTTTATATATTCCAAGTAGTTTAAGCAGTTTAACAAAATTAAACTGCTTTTTTCATTCTTGTATACCCCTAAGAGAATATATGTATTTATTCGTGATATATTCCCTGATATAAATTTCTCTCTTTAAGTTCTAAATCTATAGAATTTAAAATTTCCCACTTTTTCAAACTCCACTGTGGTCCTATAAGTAAGTCTCTAGGTGAATCTCCTGTAAGCCTATGAATAACTACGTTAGAAGGGGTCATTGCTATAGCAGAACATATAATATCTATATATTCCTCTTGAGTCATAAATTTCAATTCTCCCTCATCATATAACTTTACAAGCGGAGTATTCTTCATTAAGTGTAATAGATGAAACTTTACACCTTGAATGTCTTGGCTTGTTATATATCTTACTGTATCTAACATATTCTCTTTTGTCTCACCTGGTAATCCAAATATCATATGAGCTACCACATCTATATTTCTGATTCTTAAATCCTTTACTGCTTTTTCAAATACCTGTAAACTATAACCTCTGTTTATTTTCTCTGCTGTTGCTTCACTTGAAGTTTGTAGACCAAGTTCTACCCATGTATAAACCTTCTTATTAAGCTCCTGTAGAAGATTTAATACATCTTCACCAAGACAATCTGGCCTTGTTGCTATGGCTAATGCTACAACTCCCTCTTGATTTATAGCTTCCTCATATTTTTTTCTAAGAGTTTCTATAGGTGCATAAGTATTGGTATACGCCTGAAAGTATGCAATATATTTTCCCTCTTTCCACTTTTTATTCATAATTTCTTTTATATTACTAAATTGATTTTCTATAGAAAAGGATCTATTACCAGCAAAATCTCCTGATCCTCTTTCACTACAGAATATGCATCCGCCATTACTTATAGTCCCATCTCTATTGGGACAGGAAAACCCTGCATCCAATGATATTTTAAATACCTTACATCCGAATTTTTGTCTTAAAAAATGATTTAGATTGTAGTATCTTTTATCTTCCCACTGCATTATTCTTCTCCATTTATTGTTTTTATTTTTTATTATATCACATTTTCTTTTCTTTAAAATCCTTAAGACTTAGCTGCCATTTTCCTGTGATATCTGTTATACTCTTGTCTCCTGATTTTTTTGGCACTACATCAAAATTTAAAGTTTCCTTATCATATGATGAAAACATTACTTCAACTTTATCTAGTGGGTACTTTTCTTCAAATTTGAATGGTATCAAGTCTCCTCCATCTATCTTATAAACTCTTAAACAATGCCCAATGCCAGGTTTCGTCGTGTACTGTACTGTTATATATTTTTCTTCTGGTGAAAAACTCATAAATTCTATTTTGGAATCTCTTAGCAAATCTACGGAAGTAATTTCCTTGCCAATAGGTTTTTCCTTTGCAGGAGTGGCTCCACCTTGTTTTTCTTTGTCACCGCCCCCACCTTTACCTTCTTCTTCTTTATCTGACTGAACTGCTAATGATTCATCTATTTTTACTATTGCAATATATGAGTCTTTGTCTTGAGTCGCTATCGCTAAATTTTCTCCTCCATAGGAAAAATTAATCATTGAAAACTTTGTCTTTGGTACTTGTATTTTATCTATATTGCTCTTATCATTTTTAGAAAAAGTATAATTAGGTATACTACTGATATCTGCTACAAGATTCGTATTTGCATTATTTTTATTTCTTAATCTTATTTGACTACCTTCTATGAAAGCTTCTTTTTGGACTGTATTATTTGTTTCACTTATTTTATAATCTGATTCCTCTTTTACTATTTTAACAGAGTATTCATCTAAGGATGCAAATGGCTTCGTAATATCAGCTCTGGACACCCTCATTTTAAAGATTCCCGATTTTCCAACTTCACTAGTATCTGTTAAATTATATCCAAAAATTTTCAAACTCTTATTTTCTTGGGAGACAGCATTTTTTAGGAGGTCCTTAGAATAAAATTTTCTACTATTTTCTATGTCTTCTTTAGTTAAATATTTCATGTAAGTATCCGTTACATTTGTAGCTGCTTTCATATCGAAACTTTGACTAGTATCCTTACTTTCTTCTTTTTTACTAGATCCACATCCTGCTAAAATGCCGTGAATAAGTAATAATGCTACTATTATTACACCCTTACTTAACCATCTTATATGCTTTCTATTCATTGTCTATTCCCTCCATTTATCAAGAATTTCTTGTTATTTTTATTTTTGTTTTAGTTTTCCCTTAAAATAAAAATTTAATTTATAAATCATTATTTTAACTTTCCACTTATATATTTATACAATATAGTGAATTTTCTTTAAAATTTACATCTAATTTTAGGAGGGATTATCTTTGAAAAAAAACTTAACTTTAATTTTTCAGATAAGTGCTGTATTTATCGGAACAGTAGTGGGAGCAGGTCTCGCCTCTGGCCAAGAAATAACCCAATTCTTTACCATATACGGCTACAAAAGTTTCATAGGTATATTCATATGTTGCTTTATTTACATATCAATGGGTGCTATCGTTATAGATATTAGCATGAAACATAAACTAAGCTCCTATGATGGACTTATTTCACTAGTAAGTAGGGGATTTCTAGGAAAGGTTACAAACTTACTTACTACTACTTTTCTAATTGGTAGTGCAGGAATAATTTTAGCTGGAAGCGGGGCTCTGATTCATCAATACTTTGGTGTATCCAAGTGGATTGGAATAGCTATTATGGTATTAATGTCACTTATTTTCCTATTTAGAGACACAAAGGGATTAATTGAAATAAATTCTTTAATAGTTCCTTCATTATTTATAGTTGTAATCACTATATTTATTTTATATTTATGTTTTTACAATAATGTAAATGTCTATTATTTGAAGACTATTCCTCATTATAAAAATAATTGGCTCTTCTCTTCACTTATATATGGAGGCTTTAATATTTTGTGTTGTAGTGGAGTACTTGTACCATTGTCTCTAGAGGTTAATAATAAAAAAAACCTTCTCTGGGGAATAGCTATAGGTTCTATTGGTCTTACTATACTTTCTTCTATAATAAACTTATTATTACTTGTAAATGTACCTTACATTTTTAAGTACGAAATTCCACTTATATATATAGCTAATAGATTTGGTAAAGCTATTCAGATACTACTTTTATTTATAATTTGGCTCGAAATGTTTTCTACAGAAGTATCTGATATCTATAGTGTTGGAAAAAACTTCGAAGAATTATTTCATATTTCTTATAAAAAATCCGTTATTTTAATTATTCTTATAGCGATACCTATATCACAAGTTGGATTTGTAAAACTAATAACATTTTTATATCCTGCATTTGCAGTAGTAAGTTTTATATTTATGATTCAATGTTTAATTTTTTATTTTAGGAAAAAATCATAAATATAAGTTTTTAATGGGCTACTTGCCTCTCATATCTGTATGAACTGTACAACGTCACATATATAGTTGTATAATTATTTATTAGATATAACCATTTTTAAATAGAGGTGTTATTATGGTAAATATGCTTAAAAGCTGCAGACTATGTCCTAGAAATTGTGGTGTAAATAGATTAGAGGGTGCTATAGGATTCTGTAAATCAGGAAGAAATGTTAAGGTTGCACGGGTATCACTTCATCAATGGGAAGAACCATGTATATCTGGCACTAATGGTTCTGGCACAGTATTCTTTTCAAATTGTAATTTACAATGCTCCTTTTGCCAAAATCACCAAATAAGTACTGAAGGTGTAGGTAAGGAAATATCTATTGAAAGATTAAGTGAAATATTTTTAGAACAGCAACAAAAAGGAGCTCATAATATAAATTTAGTTACTCCAACCCATTATGTACCTCAAATAATTGAAGCTCTAAAAATATCTAAATCTAAAGGTCTAACTTTGCCTATTATATATAATACAAACAGCTATGAAAACATAGAAACTATAAAGTCATTGAAGGGATATATTGATGTATACCTTCCAGATCTCAAGTATTTTAATGATAAATACTCCTGCAAATATTCAAATTCTACAAACTACTTTTATCATGCAACAAGAGCTATAGAAGAAATGTTTTCTCAGGTTGGTAAACTAAAGATTAATTCTAAGGGTTTAATTGAAAAGGGGGTTATTATACGCCATCTTATGCTCCCTGGGCTTTTATTTGACTCAAAAAAAATTATAGATTATATATATAATACCTTTGGGAACTCTGTTTATATAAGTATTATGAATCAATATACTCCTATATCACAACTTAATAAACATCCTGAATTAAATAGACCTTTAAATCCAAAACACTATGATTCCTTAATAGATTATTGTATATCATTAGGTATCAAAAATGCTTTTATACAAGAAGATGAAACTTGCTCTGAAAGCTTTATACCAAACTTTGACTTAACAGGAGTATAATAATACCAGCAGGAAACCCTATTAAAAATAGAATTTTCTGCTGGTATCTTAATAAAATACTCAGCAACATTATTAGATTTTATACTTTTCTAATTCTGCTTTAAATGATTCCGTTATATTTCTAAATTGATGAATATTATTTATAAGTTTTTTAATTTCATTAGTGTAGTTTGAAACACTAGCGCTTACTTCCTGTGAAGAAGCTGAGTTTTCTTCAGCTATAGCTGCCAATGATTCAATATTATCATATACAGTCGCTATAGAATCTGCTTCTTTACTTAGATCATTTATAGTTTCAATCATAGAGGATGCTACTGTCCTTACTGATGTTGTTGCCTCATAGCTTATATCTCTAACCTGTTCTAAATTCTTAGTTTCCCCTTGAAGTATTTCGTACTGTGACCCGATTTTGTCTACAAGACCTTTTATTTCTTCTGCGAACACAACAATATTAGAATTTATCTCTTCTACTGCATTTTTAGATTGTTCTGCAAGCTTCCTAACCTCTTCCGCAACTACAGCAAAGCCTCTTCCTTGTTCACCAGCTCGAGCGGCTTCAATAGAGGCATTTAATGCAAGTAAGTTTGTTTGTTCAGAAATACCAGATACTATAGACACTATATTGGTTATATCTTTTGCTTTTCCTTGAAGCTCAAATCCTTTATCTTTTACCTCTTGGAATTTTTCAAGAGTATCAAGTATATTTTTACTTGTATTATCTACATTTTCATAACTATTATTAATTTTTTCAATGGCCTTTTCTAGTTCCGCTTTATTATCATTTTCGCTTTGAACTATGCTCTTAAGATTTTCAATATTATCATTAAGTACAACTACAGCCTGTTCTGTATTTTCCGCCTGACTTACTGCACAATTTGCAACTTGCTCAACTACATCTGATATTTCATTTGAAGTATGATTCATGGAATCAGAGATATTATTTATATTGCTTACAAAAGTACCCATTTCATCTGTTACTCCCTTAAAGCCCACAAAATCAGTTCTAACTGTTTTCTTGTGGTCTTTTAAGATTTTGTACATATCTTCAAAGAAATCGCCTGTTTCTATATCTCCATCCTCAACATAATTATTATTTTTAACTCGCTCCATATCTTCTTGTATTAGTGATTTTGGCCTCATAAGCATGGCTGTTGCTATATATGAAGATGCAGCAGATACAGTTGAAATTATAAATGCCTTAATTAAATTAGGAACTTCAGCTCCAAATAACAGTATAGAAGATATTAGGGAAAATACTAACGTGAATATCCCCACTTTTACCCCTATATTTCTTATAAAGCCCAATGAAAGTACTTTATTAAATTTATATGTTTTTTTATAATATATGTCTTTTTCAAAGGTAAACTCAAATATAACTGAGTCATTAGTTTTGTTAATTTCTTTTATTTCAATCTTTTCATTGAAATACCTGCAACTTCCCTCTATCATACCCTTTAAATAATCAAACATACCTCTTTGAGACTTATACTCAAATATTGCCTTTCTATTTGATATAGGAGTGAGAGTTACCAAAGGAGGCTTGGCTCCAGGGAATTTTTTTGTCATAACCACGTGTACATCAAACATAGATTTCAGAAAGGAATACACATTTTCATGTTTAAAGAATGCAGGGTAATCATTAGAGAAAGTATTTATGTTATCTAAACCAATTTCTTTCCACAAGACTCCAACTTGGACATTATTCCCCGATGCTATAAGACTAATAACTTCTTTAACCTGTGCATCATCTACATTTTCTATAGGTGAAAATATTTTAGAAGCTCCCCATCCCACTGAATCCATGACTTTATCTACTGTATCATTGCCATATAGCTTCCTACAGGTTTTCATCCATGTAGCCACAACTGTGCCCTTCATATTCTTTCCCCCCTTATGCGATTTCTCAAAAATATTGTTAAAATAAAAGTAATCTAATATTATCTGAAAAACCTTCATTTGATGTTGATTTTTATATATGAATTATATAACAATAGCCTTACTTTTACAAATCTATTTAGATTGTATGTAATGGGTTTTTTAGTGTTATTTGTAATTATTATTCCTATTAATTAATAATTACTAGCAAAAGCTCTATTGCATGAAACATGCAATAGAGCTTCAAATTTATAACTACTCTTTATTTTTAAAATAATACTAATATTGTTCTTAAAGAACCTTTAAAGCTTTATTTCAATTCTATCAAGTTTTGCTAACACCTTAATATCTTTTGAATCTACAGTTTCTGTTCTTAGACTTCCTTTATTACTTATAAGTAGCAACTTATTGTTATCCAATTTTCTTATCTGTCTTATTGCTCTTCCATTATTATAATCTATAAGACATATTGTATTATTTTCTATTTCATGAGTAATATGTGCAAATCCTAAATCTCCACTTCCTATTCTAAAACCTATCATATCATCATCTTCAATTTCCAAGTATAAAACCTTATCTTGCGCATATCCTTCTACTTTATTATTTATTAAAGGTAGCTGTTTCCATGATATTGCCTTATCTAAACTATATCTATAAACTGGAACATTTTTTAACACAGATCCAAAAGCTTCACTCCATACCTCTTTCACACTTTCTTTTTTTGGTTCTGATGAAAACTTTTGAGTTTTTTCTTCTTTATATACCTCTTCTTCAAAAGACATAGTAATGTCATTTATATCTTTTCCTAACACTTTTGATAATCTATCAATCAAACTTTGATTTGCGATTTTTCTACCTGACTCTACTTCATTAATAAAGCTTTCTGCTACGCCTAATTTCTTGGCTAACTGTTTCTGACTCATACCTATGCTATTTCTTGTATTTTTTATATTTTCTCCAACACGACTCATACTTTTCCCCCACTTTTATCTACTGTGATTTCTATACCATTCTCTTTCTTCTATTAGGTGTCCTAATAAATGCTCAAAAGTCCACTCTATAGAGGTATCCGTAACTATAGCAAAAATAGGTGCAGGCTGTATAACTGACTTTATTAAATTAATTGATTTTTTTAATTCTTCATCCTCAAAATTATTAAATAAAATTAATTTTTCTTTTGGAATCTCAGAACTAAGAATTTCGAACTTTATGCCATCAATTATGTCTCTTATTTTCATTTTTCCCATGGTTTCTTCTACAACCCTGCAATTATAGTTTAATATTTGAGAAACATGATTTTTTTCTTCCTCATTAAAGCTATAGATTAACATAACCTTATTATTCTGCAATAGCATATTCCTCTCTTCCTTTAGAGCTTTTCAGGTTCTGGATATTCCTTTCCAGAAGTATCTACTGTAACTTCTTCCATAACCTGTTCTTCATAAGGTCTATCCCTATGATCTCTTTTAACACTTACTATTCCCTGTGCGATATCTATTCCTTCAATAATTTTTCCAAAGGCAGCATATTGTCTATCCAAATGAGGAGAATCAGCTACCATTATGAAGAATTGGCTACCAGCAGAGTCTGGATGCATAGATCTTGCCATAGATAACACACCTTCTGTATGTTTTAATTCATTTTTAAATCCATTGATATCAAATTCTCCCTTTATTGAATATCCTGGTCCACCAGTTCCAGCTCCTTCAGGACATCCTCCCTGAATCATAAAACCTGGAATTATTCTGTGAAAAATCAGATTGTTGTAAAAACCTTTTTTAACTAAACTTATAAAATTATTTACTGTGTTTGGAGCAACCTCTGGGTATAACTCAGCTTTCATTACCCCACCATTTTTCATCTTAATTGTAACTATTGGATTCATATTTTTTATTCTCCCTTCACTATATCGTAACGATATTTACTTTCTACTTGAATTATATCATATTTTATATTGTTTACTATTTTTTATATAATAATGCTTTTATACCCAAAGGTCAATAAAATAAATTAGCTAGGTATTAAGACCTGGCTACCCTAGTTTCATTTCATATAAATAAATGGATTACATCCAAATCCATTAACAAATATTATAATAAGGTTATATACAACATTTTGTAGACTAACTATAGTTATATCATCAGTTTTCATATATATGATTATCAAAATTATAACTAAAAATCCTTGTGACATAATAAATAGAGTAGTATGGATATTAGACATAGCTATGAAATTATTCCAAAAAAATAAATTAATAAGTATTATATGTATAAACACAGCTATAAACCCATTTAGCTTAACTCTAGCTCCAGCAAGCTCAAATATATTAATCCAAACTAATTGTTGGAAACATCCATTTAACAATGCAAATATTATTGAATTTAAAATTTGTCCCTTAATAAAAATACTATGTTGATTACAATCACTTATATAGAAACAAATACTCAATAAAGTAAGTAATGAAGCTGCTACAATTTCTCTTTTTATATATTTAATTTTAGGACTCCAATAGGGAAGTTTTTTGTCTACCAAATATCTTAATAATAATCCGCAAATGAACCAGTATATAACTGCTGCAATTAATGGGAGCTTAGTACTATTCATTATTCCCCTCATAGTGAAAGGAAGAAATAAAGACATAAACCATCCCATATACTGTTTAATACTTAAATTTTGTTTTATAGGATTAACTCCTCTGTTATCCATTAAGATTCACCCTACTTATCAGTTAGTTTATTCGTATTTAG
>Ga0183101_1000844_pt1 | contig 36451 bp, 40 predicted proteins | sample Biomet3_FD_127790 | JGI IMG/M metagenome (GOLD analysis project Ga0183101, IMG submission 127790) | Microbial communities from bioreactor (seeded with sewage sludge) at LBNL, California, USA - Biofuel metagenome 3 | ecosystem: Engineered > Bioreactor > Anaerobic > Unclassified ... | reverse complement strand
CGAAAAATTAACAAAATTTCAAGTTGCTTTTCAGTAGTTTTTCTTTAGAAAAACTAGAAAAGAGGCTATCTCTCAAAATGACTTCTTAGTCATTTTGAGACAGCCCCTCCTTATTTCTACTCTAATAAATGTATCAAATATTTTGCTTTTAACATGCAATATTTAGTATATGACATGCATTGAATAAATTAAATTGTATCTTACATATCCAATATTGCATATTAAAAGGAATATGTGGTTTAAATTTACAATATTTAATAAAATAATAGAAGAGTTATTTTAGGAGGTACTTTGTATGATAAAAGGCTTTATTCTGGGACTTTCAAGTGGTGGTTATTGTCTTGCTTCTTGTATTCCTGTATTTGTTCCATATATTTTAAGTGAAGGTAAAAAGACAAAGTGGAATTTTATTTACTTATCTAAATTTATGATTGGAAGGCTTCTTGGATATGTGTTATTTGCTATTTTAGCATGGATTACAGGGAATTTTATAATAAGACAATCTGGGTATAAGGAAACCATATTTGCAATGTCCTATATATTTCTATCTCTTACACTTATTATTTATACTTTTTCTAATTCTCATAGAGCTTGCAACATTAAATATCTTAGCAAATTTTTTAATTATGCAAACAAAGAGAATAACTCTACTACTATTTTACTTTTAGGTCTTTTCACTGGTTTAAATGTTTGTCCACCATTTGTTTTAGCTTTCTCTGATGCTGCTTTTTTTACTGACATTTTAAACAGCATTTTATACTTTATTGCCTTCTTTATAGGTACAACCATCTATTTTATGCCTATTCCATTTATAGGTGCTTTAAAAGGTAAGCAAATTAAATTTATAGGCCAGATGTGCTCTTTAATAATTGGCATATTTTATATGTATTTAGGAATATTAATGCTTTTAGGGAGATGATATTAAAATGAACAATTTGGAAACCAATAAGTTAAAAGAAGTAAGTAAAAGCAAGAAAATCATTAAGTCACTGTCAGCTTGTATACCAGTAATATTATTAAGTTTTGTTTTACTAACAGGAGGTAAAGGCCTTCCCAAAGAACCTCTAATGAAAGTTTCTTTTCTCACAGGATATGCTTTTATAAATCTAATGTTTTTTCTTATGGTATATACAAAGAAAACCTATAAGTATAGAAAAATATTTTTTGTAACCTATGCTTTGCTCTTCGTAGTTACCTTCATGACTAATTTAGTTGAAATAAGGGGGAGTATTTTCTATAACCAATCTACCTTTATTGCTGGAGAAACTCCTTTTTGTCATATGGTAATTCCTATGATTATAATACCTGCTGCTTTAACTAAAACCATAATTTTTCCTGGTTCTATTCTAAATGGCTTTGCCAGCATTGCAAGTATGATAATAATTTGGCTTGGTGCTTCTATAGCCTTTGGACGGGGCTGGTGCAGCTGGGCTTGTTTTTATGGAGGGCTAGACGAAGGATGTTCTTCTTTATGTAAAAAACAAAAATTAAAAATAGATAGAAAATGGACATATTTATCCTTTGCTATTTTAATATCTATTGTTCTGTTATCCGCTGCTACTCTTTCTCCTGTTTACTGTGATTGGCTCTGTCCTTTCAAAGCAGTTACGGAATCAGAACAGATAACTTCTTTTGTAACAATTATTAAAGCTGTGGTTTTTTACTCTCTATTTTTAGCCTTAGTTATAATATTACCTATACTCACTGGAAAGAGAACTCAATGCGGATTATTTTGCCCTTTTGGAGCATTTCAATCCTTTACTAATAAAATAAATATATTTGAAGTAAGAGTAGATAAGAGTAAATGTTTGAACTGCAAAAAATGTGTAAGGGAATGCCCTACTTATTCAATAGATGAAAATAGTCTTTTAAATTCTAAGGCTCTAATGACCTGCACTAAATGTGGAAAGTGTATAGATATATGTACTGCTTCTGCTATATCTTATCATATAAAAGGCACAAGCATAGGTGTAAAAACTACTTTATCAAGATACCTTTTTATATACCCTGCTTATATCTTCGCTCTTACAATTGGCGGAAGCATAATAGTTAATGGTATCTACAGACTTTTAAAATTAATAACTACAGGAAGTTTTTTTTAAAGAAAGGAGTCTTAATTAATGGTAAAAGTAAAAGCTTTTTTAGGATACATTGCCGCTGTTTTAACTTTATTTGTAGTCCTAGCTACCTTCATAGGTAACGACTTTTTTGCTAAAAAGTTTGTTGACATTACTTCACTAAAAGTTTCGCCTATATATACTGGTGGTGAATTATGCAAAGTTTTGCCTTATGACGGTTACCAAGTAAAAATACACAAGCCTGTATTTCAAGGACTTTTTTCTGATAGAGCTAAGGGGTTTGTTCAAATTGATTATGAAGGCAAAAACATCCCCGCAATAATTTCACAGAATATAGACTTTGATAATGATGGTAATAATGATTTTTATATTAAATATGATCCTAAAAACAATACCTCTGAATTTAAGTCTTTAAATAAAAATGTAGTTTCATTAGAGGGAGTATATAAAGTAAAGGATAATTACTCTGCTAGAGTATCCTTGAAAAAGTAATACTTAAAAACCAAATAAAATGGAATAATTTAAGGTATAAAAAACCCCATCAAAATTTTTTATTACTGTAAGTGACGAAACCAACAAAATAGAACAAAAGGATGGGATTTTATGCAAAAGTAATTTAGAGTTCGATAAGCTAATTACGATAAATTATGATTACTATTATATTAGTAATTTCTGAAGTATTGTTAGAAAGCATAAATTTATGAGTATAGCTTGAATTTATACAGTTAATTAAAATTAAATCATTTTTAACAGTTTCAAAAACTTTATCATTAATAGTAGAGTTAAATCCACCATTTACAGTGTAAAAACAAATTGCTGCTAAATCTTTATTTAATGGAGTTTTATATTCGAATTTAAGCTGTTTGCTAGGATCAATATTAAGATGAAGTAATTCACCATTATAATTTTTCCTTGTCATTAAATTAAAAACAGTAGCTTTACCATAAGTTTTAGTTTTCCAATCGCCCATAAAGTCGTCTTGCTCAAAGGAGTTAAGTAATTTCTTGTACTTATTTTCATGGTCAAGAGTTATTTTTCCTTCTATAACCATGAATTTACGCGAAACCTTTGGTAGACTACTAAAAGTAGATTCTGGTATATCAATTTTAGCAACTCCCAACCTCCATAAAAAGTTTTTACTGGCATAATCAGAATTTAACGGATATGTTGTCAGTTCTGTAGCCATGCCTCCAGACCAAAATGTTGGCTTATAATTTTCTTGATTTAGTAATTCTACATTATATTTCATATATTAATTGCACCTCTTCTTATATATCTTTTATGTTCATTATATTAAAAGATATATATATAATCAATTAAGTTAACGTTTCTGTTGAAATGGAGTGCTTTTTTTCTTTTAAACCATATAACCACTACTACTAATAAAATAATAATTTTGCTAAAAGTAAGTATAATATAGAATTAAGTAAGATAAACTGGAGGTAAAAAATATGAAAATTAAAGGTACTAAAATATCCATAATAGGAGCTGGATACGTAGGTTCTACTACAGCTTTTACTTTAATGGCATCTGGCCTCGCTTCAGAAATAGTAATTGTAGATATTGATAAAAAAAAGGCTGAAGGAGAAGCAATGGATTTATCACATGGTGTATCTTTTGTGAGCCCTGTAGATATTAGGGCCGGCGATTATAAAGACACTACAGATTCAGCCATAATAATTATTACTGCTGGAGCCGCTCAAAAGCCAGGGGAGACAAGGTTAGATATGATTAATAGAAACTATGCTATATTTAAGTATATAATCCCTGAAATCGTAAAATATAATCCTAATTCAATACTTTTAGTTGTTTCGAATCCTGTAGATATACTATCTTACATAACTTATCAGCTTTCAGGCTTCCCACCAGAAAGAGTTATTGGCTCGGGTACTGTACTAGATACTTCAAGACTTAGATATATTCTTAGCCAGGACTTTAATATAGATGCAAGGAATATACATACCTATATCATGGGAGAGCATGGTGATTCTGAAATAGCCACTTGGAGTTTGACGTCTGTGGCAGGTATGCAATTAAATGATTATTGTAATACTGTCTGTATGAGCTGTAATGATTCCTATAGAAAAAAGACTGTAGAAGATGTTAGGAATGCTGGTTATGAAGTTATTGATAGAAAAGGATCAACTTATTATGCTGTTGCTCTTGCTATAAGAAGAATTGTAGAAGCAATTTTAAGAGATGAAAATTCTATTTTAACAGTATCTAGTTTACTTAAAGGGGAGTATGAGATCAGTGATATTTATATGGGAATACCTTCTATAGTTGGCTCTAATGGAGTAAAAAAGGTACTGGAAATTCCTTTAAATCAAGAGGAAACTTTTGCATTAAAAACATCTGCAGAAACATTAAAATCAACGTTAACCAATTCAGGTATTAAGTTATTTTAAAGTATGTTTACAAAGATGGCTCCTCTTCTAAAAAAATTGCCGTTTGAATATACAACATATACTCCAGCCCAGCTTTTAATAAAAGTAACAATAAACTTTATGTTTCCGTCATACTTTCTTATAATTCCAATAATGTGTTCAGGAGTTATTGGAGCCAGTAGCTTTGTGGGAGAAAAGGAGCATAAAACTCTGGAGTCTTTGCTTTACACACCAATATCCATGGAACAACTGCTTAGAGCCAAAATTTTAGGCGTTTTTGTGCCATCTTACATCGTTAGCAACCTCAGTCGCAGGCTCCTTCAGAAAATTCCCCGGGGGACGTAAACAAATTGTGAACACAATTTGTTTTGCTTGCCTCCACCATACATATTAGTAACCGCCTGTAAGTGGATTAAACAGCTGCTTACAGGCGGTTATGTTTTTGTTGGGTGAGGTTAACTCCACCAATGAAGCCCACGAATATATAATGACTGTATTGGAGAAATCAAATAAGTTTCTTCATTTAGAATTATGAAAGGTGAACCGTACCATAAATAACGGAGGTTTTTGCTAATATTGTAAAATGAGCTATACTTAGTCGCTAATTAAGTTCAGTATAGGTTCATAAGTATATGACTTAATACAACAGGAATCTAAATAAAAATAAGTTAGTGTTACTCTAATGGCACTAGCAAATGTTTATACATTTCATCATGGGAGTTCTGTTCATTTTATGTTGATACTTACAATACAATATAATATGTATTAAAAACTGAATGTTAATGTGAATTTTGTCCAATAGCTACATTAACATTATTTAAGCAGAGTGAAATAAACTTTGCTTTAGATCATAATATTGAAGGAGAATAAAGATGAAAAAAAATACACTGCAACATCCAATAAAATATATCATAAGCATTTACTTTATATGTTTTGTATTCAGAGCAATTGAATATATGTTTATTCGTACTGATCAAACCATTTTAGGTGAGGCATTCATACATAAATTGGCTGGCATCCTTGTTCTCACATTGATAATACGACATCTCTCGTTCAAGTGGTCGGAGGTAGGCTTTGCAGGCAGATCAGCGGGGAAAAATGTATTGTATGGATTGATGCTAGGTACTTCTATGTACATAATCGCCTATGGACTCGAGTTATTTATACAACTTTCAAAAGATAACAGTCCTACATTACACTTATATGTGACTAGCTATGCTATTGAAGGCAATCTAGGTAATCAAACAGGTCTTTTATTTTTCTCTTTTTGCATTATTGGAAACATTATTAATGTAGTTATGGAAGAAGGTGTATTTCGCGGATTATTCATCAAGCTTGCGGAAATGAAATACTCCTTTATTAAAGCAATTATTATATCTTCCAGCCTCTTTGGAGTTTGGCATATAGCAGCTCCTGTACGCAATCTATTGGATGGAGAAATAAGCACAGCTAGTGCGGTGATGTCTGCACTCATGCTTATTTTAACAACGGGGATCACCGGAGCAAAATTTTGTTTGATGGCTAAAATTACCGGTTCACTTTGGATGCCTATGGCTGACCACTTTCTAAACAACATCATCATTAATGTCTTGCATGTTGTAACAACCTCTGGCGTGGATGAATTACAAGTGATTCGTATTTCGATTGCTCAGACGGTATCATTTCTAGTTGTTCTTTTTATCTACTGGAAAAGCGGTGCACACCAAAAGCATACATTTCGAACATAGAAGAAAAATTAATTTCACACCGTGGGTAGGCAGTATTAGAGCGGGTAGTCATCGGATAAAGGAACATTAGTGGGGTTTGACTTAAATTCAAGAATCTTGTACTATATTCATAAGTTGTCAATGAAATAGTGTCGCTATGCCAATTGATAATGTAAATGATGTATTTTGACATAATTAGAAAGGCGGTAAAGTATGGGATTTGTAAAAGAAATGTTGATTGATAAAGGAATTAATGAAGTAATTGCTGGATATTTATCTTTTAGTATTGAATTAATTTTATTAATTATCATATGTATATTAGCAAATTTTATTACAAAAAGAGTTGTTTTAAATATTATATCCAAGACAGTATATAAAAATAATATTAAGTGGGACGATTTTTTGGTTGAACGAAAGGTATTTCACAGAATTTCTAATATTGTGCCTTTTGTAATAATTTATATTTCAGCGCCTATATTTGGATCTTTTGAAGAAGTGATTCAAAGAACTTCTCAGGCTATTATATTAGTAATTTCTATTTTGGTGATTAGTGCAATATTAAATGCCATTGATGATGTTTATAAAACCTATTCTATTTCAAAAATTCGTCCTATTACAGGAACGCTGCAAATAGTAAAAATTTTATCATGTATTTTAATAGGAATTGCTTTAGTTGCAACTTTGTCTGGTACTAATCCAATAGCTATATTAAGCGGAATTGGAGTTTTATCTGCTTTGATTTCTATTATATTTAAGGACCCTATTTTAGGTTTTGTTGCTGGTATACAATTGACTACTAATGATATGATCCGAATAGGAGACTGGGTTGAGATGACAAAGTATGGTGCTAATGGTCATGTCATTGAAATACACTTAAGTACTATAAAAATTCGAAATTTTGATCAAACTATTTTATCAGTTCCAGCTTATGCTTTCATGTCTGACTCCTTTAAAAACTGGAGGGGAATATCAGAAGTAGGTGGACGTAGAATTATGCGTTCTATTCTAATTGATATCAGCAGTATAAAATTTTGTTCTGAAGAAATAATAGAACACTTTAAAAAGATTAATTATTTAAAACATTATATTGCTGCTAAAGAAGAAGAATTTAAGAAACATAATAACGAAAGCAAGCATGATAGGAATTTTTTAATCAACGGAAAACATCTTACTAATATTGCCTGTTTCCGGGCTTATATAGAAGAGTATTTAAAAAGTAATTCTAGGATTAGTAAAGAACATACAATTATGGCAAGACAATTAGCTCCAAATGAAAATGGATTACCTATAGAGATTTATGCCTTTACAACTGATATAGATTTAAAAAAATATGAAGAGATTCAATCTGATATTTTTGACCACTTATTTGCAGTGGTAAATGAATTCCAGTTAAGGGTGTTTCAAAATCCATCGGAATATGATGTTAAGCAAATCAGTAAAATCCTTTAGTTGTATATTAATTATTATATGTCTTCTATGAAGTGGAAACTTGAATTAGGTGGAGTTTCAAACTCCATCTGATTCTTAGTTGAACGAATCCGAGAGCGGGTAGTAACCGGATAAATAATATATAATTGAAAAGGAAACAAGAAGAATAAAAAGGAGTACATTAGATGCTAGTTAAAATTACAAATGGCTGCGTTGCTTTTGGCGCAAATACAATATTATCTAACATAGATTTTCAAATAAACGAAGGGGAAAAGGTTGCTTTAGTTGGACGAAACGGATGCGGAAAGACAACTCTGCTTAAGCTAATTTCCGGTGAATACGATCTTGCAAAGCTTGAAAATGGTGAAATATCCTCTATTATTACAGCGAGAAATATAACTATCGGTTATCTTAAGCAGATTACCTTTGAGGATGAAACTATTACTCTTGAGGATGAAGTGAAAAAAGCCTACAAGGAAATATCTGATATGGAAATTAGAATGGAAAAACTTCTTAGTGAGATGGAAAATGGTTCAAGTAATTCTGCAGTTAAGAAATATTCAGAATTACAGGAAAGATATAATCTGCTTGGAGGATACACCTATAAGAAGGAATATGAGACTGCTATCAAGCAGTTTGGATTTACTAATGAAGATAAGGCAAAGGTTCTTTCAGAGTTTTCTGGAGGACAGCGCACTAAAATTGCCTTTATCAAACTTTTGCTCAGTAAGCCGGATTTATTGGTATTGGACGAACCTACCAACCATCTTGATATTAATGCTATTGAATGGCTTGAAGAATATTTAAAGGCATATAAAAATGCAGTTCTTATAGTTGCCCATGACAGGGAATTTTTAGATAAAATTGTGGGTTCAGTTTATGAAATTGAACGAGGAAAAATCACAAAATATACTGGAAATTATTCTATATTTGCTGAAAAGAAGCGTCTTGAGTGGGAAATACAGCAAAAAGAACATATTGAACAGCAAAAGGAAATTGCTCATTTAAGCGGACTTGTAGAGCGTTTTCGTTATAAAGCTACCAAAGCGGCTATGGCACAATCTAAAATAAAGCAGCTTGACCGTATGGATATTGTGGAAGCCCCTGAGTTGGCAGATACAAATAGCTTTTATGCGGATTTTGAACCTGAGTACCAAAGTGCTCAATTGGTATTGTCAGCAAAGGATTTGAAAATAGGCTATAGTAAAACACTTTCAACAGTTTCACTCAATATAACCCGTGGTGAAAAAATTGGGATTATCGGCGGCAACGGATTAGGTAAATCTACGTTTTTAAAAACCATTGTTGGTGCCATGCCTCAGCTTGGCGGTACATATTCCTTTGGGGATAAGGTTAAAATCGGATACTTTGACCAGCATATGGCACAGTATAAAAGTGATAAAACTGTACTGGATGAATATTGGGATGAGTTTCCTGATTTAACTCAGACAGAGGTTCGCAGTGCTCTTGGAGCTTTTCTTTTTACACAGGATGATGTGTTTAAGCCGGTTAATGCTCTTTCTGGTGGAGAAAAGGTACGTTTGGAACTATGCAAAATATTAAAGCGCAGACCAAACTTTCTGATACTTGATGAACCTACAAACCATATGGATATAATAAGTAAGGAAACATTGGAGAAAATGCTTAAGGATTATACTGGTACGCTGCTTTTCGTTTCCCATGACAGATATTTTGTGAAACAGATTGCTTCATCAGTTCTGGTATTTAATAATGGTAATGTTGACTACTACCCTTTTGGATATGAGCACTATTTGGAACAGGCAGCAAAGAAATTTGCTGATGAAGCAATAATTGTGGTTAAAGAGAAAAGTCAAAAGAAAAAATTTACAACACCTGGTAAGGAAAAGGCTAAAATGGAGGCAAGGATTAAAAAACTTGAAGTGTTACTTGAGGAATGTGATGAAAAAATTGCAAAGCTTCAAGAAGAGCTTCAATCGGAAGCGGTTATTTCCGATTATGTAAGACTAACGGAGCTTCAAAAGGAACTTATGGCACAGGAAGAGATCAATATGAGCTATTTAGAAGAATGGGGCGAATTGCAGGATAGATTAGCAGAAGGTAGTTTTGGATGCGGATCATAATTTTTCTGATAAGATAATATCCCTTATAAAGAAGATATTATACTGGCTCTCTGAACAGTAAATTAAATAAAAGTACCCCTATGCTTAATGATAAAAACATAGGGGTTTTTAATGAAACAAAGAGCGTTAAGTTACTAATATCAGTTTCATGTCATTTCAATAGGATTTTATGAAGCTTCGTGTCCAACCGAAATAGGAGATACAGAATTCTCTTTTCGTGATTCAGAACTAGAAATGCTCCATTCTCCAGGATTACTATTATCCGGTATACGATGATTCATGATATCCTCATACCATTTTGATTTATACTCAATATATTGGTATCTTTCATTCATTTCCCTTAACTGTTCCTCCAGCTTTTTCTTCTGCTCTAAAATAATTTCATATCTTATATTTAAAGTGGATTCACCCTGCAAGCACAAGTTTACATAGTCCTTCACCGCTTGTATAGACATACCGGATCCTCTAAGATTCTTTATGCCGATAAGCCAGTTCTTGGATTCTTCATCAAAAAGTCTGTTGCCGTTCTTGTCACGTTTTAATGAAGGCACTAAGCCCATATCTGTATAATACCTTATAGTATGTTTCGTCATATTAAGAAGCTTTGCAATCTCTTTTACTGTATACATTTTACCTCGTTTCTATCGTCAAAGACGAAATGCTTTTAAAAAAACTCTTGACTTCGAGTTACTCTAATGGAATAAAATGATTTTAACACAGCAAACTTAATTGTGTAAAGATAATTCTGTTCAATCAGAAAACAAAGAGCAGGATAAAATTAGAGTAAAGGAGAAATTAATATGGAATTTGTAGAATTAAATAATGGTGTTAAAATGCCAATTTTGGGGTATGGAGTATTCCAAATTGCGGATCAGGAAGAGTGTGAAAGATGTGTACTAGATGCAATAGAGGTTGGTTATCGCTTAATTGATACTGCTCAGGCCTACGGCAATGAAGAAGCGGTAGGAAAAGCTATTAAAAAATGTGGTATTCCAAGAGAAGAGTTATTCATCACTACAAAAGTATGGATTTCTAATGCTGGATATGAAAAGGCAAAGAAATCTATAGAAGAATCACTAGAAAAACTTCAATTGGATTATTTAGATTTAATATTAATCCATCAGCCATTTAATGATTATTATGGAACATACCGTGTAATGGAAGAGCTATATAAAGAAGGAAAAATTAAAGCAATTGGAATAAGTAACTTTTACCCAGATAGATTAATTGATTTAATTCAGTTCAGTGAAGTTGTTCCAGCAGTCAACCAGGTTGAAACACATGTGTTTAATCAACAAGTAAAGGCTCAAGAAATAATGAAAAAATATGGCGTTCAGATTCAAGCTTGGGCACCTTTTGCTGAAGGAAAAAATAATTTATTTAGTAATGAAACATTAAAAGTAGTTGGAGATAAATATAACAAATCAATCGCACAAGTTGCTTTAAGATATCTTATTCAAAAAGGAGTATCAGTGCTTCCTAAGTCAGTTAGTAAGGAAAGAATGATACAAAATATCGATGTATTTGATTTTGAATTAACAAAAGAGGATATGGATTTGATTTCTGCTTTAGATAAAGGAGAAAGCTTATTCTTCTCACATTATGATCCACAAACAGTTGAATATTTAACAAGTTTAGGAAAATAGTATTAATTGTTAACGCATATAAAGTAAGAACTGTCTGAAACAATCAGATAGTTCTTACTTTATATTGACTTGGAGTTAACTTCAGGTTGTAGAATGTTATATAGGCTATTAATAGTTTATATAAAACAAAATTAAGAAAATAGAGAATGATAGTATTGAAGTAGGGCTTGCATAATATTAAACGAGAGAAGGTGATGATATTTCATGTACAACTCACAGTTAGGCACTTTTATTCAGGTCGCAGATTCAGGAAGTTTTTCCAAAGCTGCTGAGGAGCTGCATATTTCTCCAACCGCAGTCATTAAACAGATCAATCTGCTGGAGTCCCAATTGAATCTAAAGCTGATTAACCGTTCACATAGAGGGATCACTTTGACCGAAGCGGGAAAGTCCCTATACAAAGACGCGAAATATCTTATTCAGTATTCTAAGGACTCTCTAGTCAGAGCGAGAAATGCGATGCAGAGCAATGAGAATATTATTCGCATCGGCACTTCACTTATGACGCCGACCCAATTCCTGATGGAGCTGTGGCCTAAAATTCACCAGCGTTGTCCGGAGCTGAAATTTCAGTTGGTTCCATTTGAGAACACACCGGAAAACGCAAGGGAAATCTTAAAAAATTTGGGGCAGAATATCGATATTGTAGCAGGTTTGTTTGATGGAGCATATTTAAAACACCGTGACTGCACAGCATTGGAGCTTTCCAAAGAGCCGATTTGCTGTGCGGTTTCCATTCACCATAGGCTTGCCGCAAAAGATAAATTGACCGTCTCGGATCTGTTTGGTGAAAATCTGATGCTAATTCGGCGGGGCTGGATTAGCTATGTGGATTTGCTGCGGGATAATATTTGGGAGAACTATCCTCAAATCAATGTTGTAGATTTTCCTTTTTATGATGTGAGCGTCTTCAACCAATGCGAAAGTGGTAATGATGTTCTGATGGCAATTGGAAAATGGGAAAATGTTCACCCCTTGCTTAAAATCCTGCCTGTTCAGTGGGATTATATCATTCCCTTCGGATTGCTGTATTCTCCAAACCCATTACCTCAAGTCCTTTCCTTTATTCGTGCAGTTGAACGGGTCTTTAAATTGGATTAGTAGATTAAACATCAAGTAAGAGTTCATAGAACAGACTGCTCTATGAACTCTTTTTACGTTTAGTTATAACCTGAAGGTTTATACTTGTGAACACATAGAGACTTCTGTATAAACTCAATTATTTTTATAATGTAAGAGAATAAAAGCAAAATATTAAGACGGGGGCAGCCATTAATGAAAAAAGCATATTTTGTCGTGCTCATCCTGTTACAGCTACTGTTTGTCTTGGGCTGTATGGAGAACACCGGGATGCCTAAACATGAGCTGATACCATTCGATAGCAGTCGAAAAAATTTAAAAGGAGGATTTATGTATGTGAATACAGATACAGCTGTGGTGGATCTAATCAATCATCCAGCATTTGAAGGCTTTGCATAGTTTCTATTTTCCACCGAATATGGGATGCCCCATAATTAACGAAAGGAGTATTGCATAATATGAATAATTTTGTATTTGAAAACTCAACAAAGGTTTATTTTGGTAAAGGCTGCGTAAAGGAGTATCTTACCGATGCACTGAGCAGTTATGGAAATAACGTGCTGTTGGCCTATGGCAGTGGTTCAATTAAAAAGAACGTTATTTATAACGAGGTAATCATTATATTAAAAGCTGAAGGAAAAAATATCATTGAATTTTCCAATATTATGGCAAATCCTACCTATGAAAAGGTACTAGAGGGTGCAAAGCTTGCAAAAGAAAATCAGGTGGATGTTATTCTAGGTGTAGGCGGTGGCTCCGTGATGGATTGTTGTAAAGCGGTTTCTATGGCGGCTGTTTGCCAGGAGGATGTATGGGAGAATTTTTGGGCAAGACCTGGCATTGTGGATTTTGAGCCCTTGCCCCTGGGTGTAATTGTCACCGTTTCAGGTACGGGAAGCGAGATGAACGGCGGTGCGGTGATTACCAATGAAGAAGTCAAGGTCAAAACAGGTCGTGACTACCCAAAATGTAATCCTAAATTCGCTATGATGAATCCCGAATACACCTTTACTGTCTCCTCAAATCAAACAGCTTCCGGCGGCTTTGACATTCTAAGCCACATCATGGAAACCTATTTTAGCGATCCCAATGAGGACAATGTTTCCGATGATATCTCCGAAGCGTTGATGAGAAGCGTGATTCGCAATCTTCCAATTGCCTTAACAAATCCGTCTGACTATACAGCTCGGAGCAATCTCATGTGGGCATCTACAATGGCGGAAAACCGCATTATCAAGCTGGGAAAAAAGGCAGATTTTCAGGCGCATCAAATTGAGCATCAGCTTGGAGCGTATACAGATTGCAACCATGGCTACGGATTGGCGGTACTACATCCGGTCTATTACCGTCATATTTACAAGCATGGACTTTCCAAATTCGTACGGTTTGCCACCAATGTCTGGGGCATTTCCTATGAGGGTAAAACAGAAGAACAGCTTGCGGGAGAAGGCGTTGAAGCACTTGCTCAGTTTATCCGTGAGATAGGTTTGCCGACTTTTCTGCGGGAGCTGGGCGTGACAGATAAAGCTCTGCTGAAAGAAGTCGCTCATTCCTGCAACATATCCTCCGGAAGCTATAAGCGAATGACACATGAAGAAATACTGGAAATCTTGAAAGAATGTTTTTAAGTCAGAAAGGAACTTTTGACAGGTCTGTGGTTTGTTAATATTAAAATATAAAACAAGGTAGGAGAATCTCAATGAAAAAGCCAACAGCAATTTTGATATCCTTAATTATGATATTTTCCCTTGCTGCGTGTAGCAGCAAGAAAATATCATCCTCCAACAATACGCAAAAAACTTCCTTGAACTCTACGACGAAAAGCGAATCATCCACTGACTCCGACCGGAAGTCTACCACCAAAGGCTCCAATATACTGATTGTATATTTCACTATCCCGGAGGATGTTAACACGGCTGGTGTGGATGCAATTGCTTCAGCTAGTATTGTGGTAAAAGACGGAAAAGCATTAGGTAATACCCAGTATATGGCCCAAGTGATTCAGCAAACAGCTGGTGGCGATTTGTTTTCAATAGAAACGGTGCAGAAGTATCCTCTGGATCACAAACCGCTGGTAGATCAGGCTGCTGATGAACAAAAGAAAAATGCGCGTCCAAAGCTTTCTACTCATGTAGAGAACATGGATGATTATGACGTAATTTTCCTCGGATACCCCAACTGGTGGGCAGATTTGCCTATGCCACTTTACACTTTTCTTGAGGAATACGACCTATCCGGCAAGACAATCATCCCATTTTGCCCCCACGGTGGCAGCGGATTTTCCAGCACTGTAAGCACAATAGCTAAAATGCAGCCCAATGCAACTGTAAGTAAAGATGGATTTACCGTTTCTAGAAATAAAGTGGCTAACTCTGGAGCTGATGTGGCTGCATGGGTGAAGGGACTCGATTTGGCAAAATAAGACTGACAAAAGCAAATTAAAATGAAACATTAAAATATCAAATAAAATTAAGAAGAGATGAGGGAGTAAACTATGAAAGTATTATTAGTAAATGGGAGTCCGCATGCAAAAGGATGTACCTATACAGCATTAAGTGAGGTAGCAGAAACTTTAAATCAAGGAGGAATTGAAACGGAAATATTTCAAGTTGGTACAAAACCATTGGCTGGATGTATTGCCTGCAGAAGTTGTGCCAAAACAGGCCAGTGTGTATTTAATGACAAAGTTAATGAATTTCTTGATATAGCAGGGAATTTTGATGGCTATATATTTGGTTCACCGGTACACTATGCAGGTGCCAGTGGGGCGATTACTTCTTTTATGGATCGTGTATTTTATACGGATTTAAATGGAGGCAGACAATCATTTTATCTGAAGCCGGCAGCATGTGTCATATCTGCCAGAAGAGCCGGAACCACAGCAACCTATGACCAGTTGAATAAGTATTTCGGATTGATGCAGATGCCAATTATTTCTTCACAGTATTGGAATATGGTTCATGGGGCAACTCCGGAGCAGGTAAAACAGGATTTAGAAGGACTTCAGATTATGAGAACTCTTGGAAGAAATATGGCATTCTTCTTAAAATGCAAAGAAGCCGGAATAAAAGCAGGTATTCCATTCCCAGAAAGGGAAAATCCTACATTCACAAATTTTATTCGATAAAGGAGATACTTTTTATTGCCGCTTCAAAAGTAAGCCAGAAATATGATATCAGTAGGGGAAGTCTACCCAGCTTCCAAAGATAATCCTCAGGTTTAGAAGGTGATGTAATTGCATGGCTGCAAGAATTGGATATTTTGAAATAAAAAGGAGAACAACTATGAAAAACAAGAAAATGAAAACCAAAATAATTGCTGTCCTGTCTACACTGCTAATCTTATCATTAAGTGGCTGCAGTACTCGAACAGAAACAAATACTAATGATACTGCAAAGCAGATTGTCAAATCAAAAGATAAAAAAATCTTGATTGTCTACTTTGCGGTTGCAGAAAACAGTAAAGTAGATGCAATTTCCTCTGCCAGTGTCCGTGAAGTGAATGGAGATGCCAAGGGCAACATCCGTATTCTTGCAGAAACCATTCAGAGTAAGGTTGGGGGAGATTTATTCTCCATTGAAATTGCACAGGATTATCCCGGTGGCGTAAAAGAATTAGTAGATTTTGCTGAAAAAGAACAGAAATCAAATGCAAGGCCGAAATTGGTATCCCATATTGAAAATCTTGATAAGTATGACACAATTTTTATCGGTTATCCAAATTGGTGGTATGATTTACCTATGCCGATTTATAGTTTCCTTGAGGAGTATGATTTTTCAGGGAAGAATATCATACCTTTCTGCACCCACGATGGCAGCGGATTTTCCAAAACCATAGAGACTATTGAAGAACTAGAACAGAATGCTGCTGTTATGAAAGGATTGGCTGTTAACCAAAGGAATGTGCTAAAGGTGGAAGGTGACGTGGCTGAATGGCTTGACAAGATGGGGGTAACAAAGTGACATCAAAGCTGAAATTTAAAATCACCATTGATATTTTAATGACTGTGCTGCTGCCAGTTCTCATGGCCTATATGTTAACAGGTGAGAAGGTACATGAATGGGTTGGAGCGTTGATGTTTCTAATGTTTATTATCCATAATGCCCTGAATGCTAACTGGTATCTAAATATGTTACGTGGTAAATACACCCCGCAGCGAATCCTGCAAACAGTTATCAATCTGATGGTCTTTGTATGTATGCTTGGGTCAATGATAAGCGGCATTATGATGTCACGTTATGTATTCTCTTTCCTACCCATAAACAGTGGCATGGACTTTGCTCGGAAGCTGCATATGCTGTCAGCATATTGGGGGTTTGTTCTAATGTCGCTGCATCTTGGTATGCATGGGAACATGATTACGAGCAGGGCTAAGAAGTCATTTGGAACTCGCTCAGCTCCTCGCAAATATAAAGCAGTTACTCGACTGGTAGCAGTACTGATTTCTGGTTACGGTGTATATGCATTTATTAAAAACGATATTGCCTCTTACATGTTTTTGAAAAACATATTTGCATTCTTTGATTCTGAGCAGTCAGCAATAATGTTCTTTGCAGAATATCTTGCTATGATGGTGTTATTTGCCTGTGTTGCATATTATTTTTTCATGATACTACAGATATATGCTCGTAAAAGAAAATAATGTTATAACGCATTACTAGGTATGCTTTAATGAAAAAAGTAGAGAAAACGATGGTATTTTTCAGCCTTTGTACTTTAGTTATATTAATATAGAAAGTGTGGATGAAATATGAAAACTAGAAAATTAGGTAAGCAAGGATTAGTTGTTTCAGAAATAGGACTTGGTTGTATGGGAATGGATCATGCTTATGGCCCATCAGCAGATCGTCAAGAGATGACTAAGCTCATTCAAAGAGCAGTAAAATTGGGCTGTGATTTTTTTGATACAGCTGTTGTTTATGGGCATGCGAATGAGGAATTGTTAGGCGATGCTCTAAAGCCTTATAAAGGAAAAGTTATTATTGCCACTAAATTTGGAATTACTGGAACTGAACAAAAAGAAGGAAAATTAATTCATGTATTAGATAGTAGGCCAGAATCCATTAGAAAACAATTAGAAGGATCTTTAAGCCGGTTAAAAGTAGATTGTGTTGATTTATACTATCAACACCGTATTGATCCAAAAGTAGAACCGGAAATCGTTGCTGGAGTGATGAAAGAATTAATATTTGAAGGTAAGATCAAACACTGGGGATTATCAAATGCACCAATGGATTATATGAGACGTGCTCATGCTGTTTGTCCTGTTACTGCAATAGAAAACCAATATTCAATGATGTGGCGTGAACATGAAAAAGAGTTGTTTGATGTTTGTGAAGAACTAGGAATTGGATTTGTTGCTTACAGTCCATTAGGAAATGGCTTCTTAAGCGGAAAATATACAAAAGATACAAAGTATCAGGAAGGTGATTTTAGAAACTTCATGGGAAGATTTAAACCTGAGGTAATTGATCACAATCAAGCATTATTAGATTTAATTGCAGAAATCGCTGAGAGTAAAAAAGCTACTTCTGCACAGACTGTTCTAGCGTTGGAATTAGCACAAAAGCCTTATATTGTGCCGATTCCTGGTACAACAAAATTGCATAGATTGGAAGAAAATTTGGGTGCTGATAATATTCAATTAACAGCAGAAGAATTAGCTAATATCAACGTAGCTTTATCTAAAATTGCTATAGATGAAACCCATTTTTAATAAACTAGAGACTGATAAGTCAAGTAAGGAGAAAATTAAAATAAAGCAAAAAGCCATGATCTAGTGCTCTAGACCAAGGTTTTCTTATTGATATTTATATTCCAATAAATATATAATATATGTGTTAAGTTTAGTACTAATTTGTAAATTATTACAACGTGGTATGGGGTAGAAAAGTGAATTATAAGATTGAAGAAATGGCTGAAGAAAAGAAAAGGAGAGGTTCGACTAATGGAACATATATATATTGATCCAAATATTTATACTACGAAACCTGTAGATTCTCGATTATCGAAGGAGATGGCAGTCTACGATTTACTGGAGAAGCTTGATATACATTATAGCCGTATAGATCACGGTGTGACAGCAACCATTGAGGATTGTTACGATGTAGATAAGCTTTTGGGCATTAGCATTTGTAAAAATCTATTTCTGTGTAACAGCCAGAAAACTGACTTTTATTTGCTTATGATGCCTGGGAATAAAAAATTCAAGACAAAAGAGTTATCCTCGCAGATTCAATCTTCTCGTCTATCTTTTGCATCGGCAGAGTATATGGAAAAATACCTTGATATCACACCAGGCTCTGTGAGCATTATGGGACTAATGAACGATATAGACCGAAAGGTGAAGCTTTTAATTGATGAGGATGTCATAAAGGAAGATTACTTGGGATGTCATCCTTGTATTAACACATCCAGCCTTAAGGTTAGAACGAAAGATATTATAGATAAGTTCCTTCCACATACAGGACATATCCCAAAATATGTGAAGTTAACAGGAGAATAGGGATTGGTGTATATTAGAAAAAATAGATAAGTTAGGTTCCCAATGGCAGACCAGTGACCATTTTTATTTTGCGTACATCACAAGGATGCATATCCAAATGATGTACGGTTAAAAAGCAGGATTTATAAGTGATGTTATCATATATCTCTTTATCAGTATCATCAGAATGGTTAAGACCTAATGCATCCACTATATCCTGTTGATTTTCATTTAATGCGCTAACTCCAATAATATCACCCTTACGAATATTTTTTCCAGTTATACTTTGGGCTCCTAATAACATTAAAATCTTGTCATAGTCTGCCTGCATTGCCCATACGCATATCATACCGTATTTTTTTCCGTTTTTTATAAAGCCAACGGCATTAGCTCCATATTTAAAAGCACTAAGTTCCATTTTTTATCTCCTTAAAATCTTTTTTATTTAGGTTAACAAACTAAATATTATGTAAAGTAGAATAAAAGTAAACAACTAAGCTATTTCAAATAATTACATAAAATAAGTTTACTGATAAAAAATATACTAATATACTAATATAGTAAAGAATTAATTAAAAATAACTAAGGTAGAAAAATATTACTCAATGCCTTATCGTGATATAATGGGTACAAGATTAATTCAACACTGTAATTTTATGTGTAGCAAAAATTATTTATAACCTTGGAGGGCAATTATGAAAATAACTACGATACAAGAAAAAAACTTTGAAATTGCTGTCGTAAATAGCAATGAAGTATTGATTATGGATGTTCAGTCTGCATTGGATTTTATGGCAACAGTAAGGTATGAGACCAGCTGTGACCGTATAATTCTAAATAAATCAGCAATAATTGAGGATTTCTTTGACTTAAAGACAAGACTTGCCGGAGAGGTTTTGCAAAAGTTTATTAACTATAAAGTTAAAGTTGCAATTATCGGAGATTTTTCTATCTATCCAAGTAAGAGTTTGAAAGATTTTATCTATGAGAGTAACAATAGGAAAGATATATTTTTCGTCCTTGATGAAAAGCAGGCAGTTGAAAAGTTGAGTGTTGATTAGTATTAAAATATGAGTAAAACTTCAACATAGTGTACTTCGCATCTTTCGTATAAAGTGAATTAAGCAGTGCAGCAGGATGTATAGCAGTTACACCCTGCTTTTTTCTGAATTCGCGGAAAATGGAAAGCAAAATGTAACTATTTTTGATTTATTGACTCACAGATGTAATCTTTCTAGTTCTTTTACACCCATATCTGGAATTAATAAAATTACTGATATGGCAAATATTGAACTTGTAGCTAAGGTTGTTGCAGGATTAGCACCAAATAACAAGATTGGAGAAGTATGCGCTTATCAGCCTATTTTTATAGGCATGATGAATCCTACAGAACTCATTAAAATGTTAGGCAATGAAGAGCTTACAACTGTTGCAAAGGATGGTGAGGACTTACTTATTATTAAGGGAAAAATATTTATTGGATTTGATGATAACAAAGCTCAAATTAAAAAAATCCTAAGAAAATAGAAAAGTAAATAAATCTGTATTTATGCCTGTGTCAAATGATACAGGTTTTTCTCTTCTAAAAAGTGAAACAAACAGCCTTGAATCTGTAATGTACAACATACTGCCATTTGTGTTAATATGTAACTATTAAAAAATTTTGATTTAACAAAAATAAAGTTTTCTTGGGAGATGGTTATATGCATAAAAATAAATTAGTTGTTGTTGGAGTCGGACATGTTGGCTCATATGTTTTAGCAGATGCTATGAAAATTGGTTTGTTTGCAGAAATTGGTGTGATTGATATTTTAGAAAATGTAGCTTCCGGAGAGGCGCTTGATCAAGCTCAAGCAACAGCCTTAACCTATATGAATAATGTGGATGTCAAGAGTGGAGGATATGAACAATGTGCTGACGCCGACGTCATTATTGTTGCCGCTGGTCCAAGTGTTATACCTGATCCTAATGATCCAAAAGGTGAACCAGATCGTACTTTATTAACAAAAATGAACTGTGAAGTTATCCGTGAGGTAATGACAGGTATTACGAAATATACAAAAGAAGCAATTATAATTCTAATTACGAATCCATTGGATACGATGGTTTATATTGCTGAAAATGAATTTGGTTATCCCGTTGGACGTGTATTTGGTACTGGAACAATGTTGGATTCTGCTCGTTTACGTAAAATAGTAGCCGATACTTATCAAATTGATCCTAAATCTGTTACTGGTTATATGATGGGCGAACACGGTAGTACTGCTTTGCCTGTTTTGAGTCATGTCAATGTTTCTGGTATTCCATTTAACGAATTAAATCAATATTTCGAAGTAGCAGCAGATATTCAAGATCCTGAAGTAGTAAAAGCTTCCGTTGTCAGTGCTGCTTATAAAGTGTTAAATGGTAAAGGCTGGACCAACGCTGGTGTTGCTCAGTCTGCAATTACAATGGCAAAAGCAATTCTATTAGATGAAAAGAGTGTTTACCCTGCTTCCACTACTTTACGTGGTCAATATGGTCATGATGGTGATGTAGCATTGAGTATGCCATGCATTATAGGTCGTGAAGGCATTTTAAGACAATTACCTATAAAATTGAATGAATGGGAAACACAAAAATTAGAAGAATCAATTGCATTTATTCAAGCAACTATGCGCGATGCAAAAACTGGTCCAGAGTTTGCAAAGTAAAAATTGAATAGAGACTAAAATTTATGCCGTCTGGGTGAAGTAAAAGTATTCACCTTAGTCGGCTACTTTTGTTATTGATTAGCTCTGAAGGCTTGAATGTAAAATCAATCAATTAACAAATAAGGAAAAATATTTTTGTGAGTTAATTAATGAATATTTCTCTTCTGCATCGTCTAAAATATATCTTGGCTTTACTTCTGAAAAAAATATAGTTGACAATTAGTCTAATTAGACTATAATAGTTAAGTGTTATTAGTCTAATTAGACTAATAATAAATTTAGTAGTTTTTGATATCTAGGAAAATCTACTGAAGCAATGAATTAATAATAACGCACTATTAAGGAGATGGTCAGAAGATGAATACAAATGTATTGTCTGTAATGGCTAAAAAATTAAATAAATAAGTAACTACTTAACATTTATTGAGAACTGGAAACATTTCTTCATAAATATTAAAAAAAAGAAAGGATGAAAAAAAATGGTTAAATCGTTTTTAATGTTAGGACAGTCGAATATGGCTGGACGAGGGTTTATTCATGAAGTAACCCCGATTTATAATGAAAGAATACAAATGTTGCGTAATGGTAGATGGCAAATGATGACTGAGCCAATCAATTATGACCGTCCTGTTTCAGGAATAAGTCTGGCCGGTTCATTTGCAGATGCATGGTGTCGTCAAAATCAAGAAGATACTATTGGCTTAATTCCTTGTGCTGAAGGTGGAAGCTCACTGGATGAATGGGCTGTAGACGAAGCACTTTTTAGACATGCAATAACTGAAGCTAAATTTGCTATGCAGAATAGTGAGTTAACAGGAATTCTATGGCATCAAGGAGAAAGTGATAGTATCAATTGTAACTACAAAGTCTATTACAAAAAATTACTTTTAATTATTGAGGCTCTTAGAAAGGAGTTGAATGCTCCAGATATTCCCCTCATTATTGGCGGTTTAGGAGATTTTTTAGGCAAAGAAGGATTTGGAAAACACTGTACTGAATATAACTTTATTAATCAAGAGTTACAAAAATTTGCTTTTGAACAAGATAATTGTTACTTTGTCACAGCATCAGGTTTAACTTCTAATCCTGATGGTATTCATATTGATGCAATTTCTCAAAGAAAATTTGGTTTACGATATTTTGAAGCTTTTTCTAATAAGCAACATGTATTGAAGCCATTAATTAATGAAAATGAGTTGATAAATCTTAATCATGCTAGAACGCATACCAAAGCAGAAAAGATATATATAAAAAGTATGGATTTGGCATCAGGAAAAATGTCATATGATGAATTCGAATCTCAACTCATACAAATCAACAATGATTAAACTTTATAATTATGGAATAACTATTAGTATAATTTTGATGAAGAATATAAAGGGGGTGTTTTTTTGATACCATTACTAATTTTAGGTTTATTAAAACAAAACCCAGGTTCTTACGGATACGAATTATTAGCCTTAATGGAAGAGAGACACTATAAATATATAGTAAATTTCACTAAAGGGTCATTCTATTATAATCTTCAACAATTAGAAGAAAAACAATATATTGTAAAAGTTGATCAATTAGACAATGCTAGAGAGACGCATAATTATATCATCACTGAACTAGGGGATAAAGAATTTGAAAAATTGATGTACAAGTATGGCTCTAAGACAGAGTATATAAATTTATCTTTTTATGCAGCAATGCTATTTGCTAATGAATATAAAAGCGAGGAACTAATAAAACTAATAGAAATACAAATCGAACAAACTAAACAGAAAATTTTTTTATTAGAACAATCTCTTGAGCATAATGAAACTATCCCTACTTATTTTAGAAAAATGTTGGAAAATTCACTTTCTCATCATTTAGTAAATGTTCAATGGTTTGAAGGACTGTTAAAAGATATAAGAAATGAAAATTAAATATAAGCATAAAATACACATTTTTACCATGCGGTATAGATGTGTATTTTTTAACTTTTTTGGATTTATAGAAGTTTTAGGATTAAAAACGATCAACCGTATTTATGAAAAATCAAAATTTTAAACGCAGTATATGGTATAATATTTGTTAGAATGTAAAAGGAGCGTAGTGGGGAGAAGATGAAGCTAGCAAAAGAATAATTAATGTTGCTTTATAGTTTAGAGTAATTAATATTTAAAAGAAAAAATCAGTACTCCGCGCAGAAAAAGTGTTGCGTTGCTCTCTAGAGTGAAGACAATGGAAGCTTACGTGTACAAAGAACGCTTTTTGTATTCAATAATTTATAATATATAGCAGATGAGGAATATAAAGATATGACAATGGAATTGGAAAAATACTACAATAAATTTTGTGAAGACAAAAGATTAACGAGAAAATATGGACAAGTTGAATATATCACTTCCATGAAGTATATTCATGAGTATCTAGAAAATAATGAGAACGCAAAAATCTTAGATGTTGGTGCTGGGACAGGCAGATACTCTGTACAATTAGCAAATGAAGGATATGATGTTACTGCAATTGAACTTGTGAAGCACAATCTAGGTATTTTAAAGTCAAAAGGAAGTACAGTAAAAGCACATCAGGGAACAGCATTAAATCTATCAAGATTTTCAGAAAATACTTTTGACATGACATTGGTGTTTGGACCAATGTATCATTTGTATAAATTTGAGGATAAAGTAAGAGCGCTGCAAGAGGCAAAAAGAGTAACTAAAGTTGGAGGGGTTATCTTAGTAGCATATTGTATGAACGAATATAGTGTATTAACATATGGTTTTAAGGAAAATAATATTCGTGCATGTATTGATAATGGGAAACTTAGCGATGATTTTCATGTTATATCGGAACCAAAAGACTTATATGATTATGTAAGGATTGAAGATATTAATAAGTTAAATGAGGAAGTAAGACTGCAAAGGATAAAATTAATTGCAGCAGATGGACCAGCTAATTATATGCGACCTATTTTGAATGCTATGGATGAAGAGACCTTTCAAATTTTTCTTAATTATCATTTTTCCACGTGTGAAAGACCAGATTTGTTGGGAGCAAGCGGACATACATTAGATATTTTGAGAAAGTAATAAGAAAAAGAGAAGAAGGCAATCAAAAGGTATATTTCACAGTATATTCCATTAATATTAGTAGTTTATTATGAACTTTGGCACAAGTTAATCTAATCTTACTTTGGCATATATTTAAGATAATTTTGTTTGTTTAATCACTAATAAATAAAAGTACCCTGAAAGACTCATTTTTACCTTCCAGGGTACTTTTGCTCGTTATTATAACACCTCTAAGATTTAATCCAAATCAACAGCATCAATTTGTTCTTTTGCTTTTAATAATAATTCAATTGCCAGCTTGTTTTTTTCTTCAGTAGCTCGGAAGGTTGGAATACTGATACTAATAGCTGCAGCCGTTTTTCCTTTTGAGGTCAAGGGAACAGCGTAGCAGCGTAAAAATTCTGTTACTTCCTCAACTTCTGTTGACAAATGAGTTTCTCTAATCTTTTTTAATTGATCTTCTAAAATAGCAAAATCCGTTATAGTATTTTTTGTAATGGGTTTTAACCCATCAGGATAAAGTGCTTTTATTTCTTCAATACTATATTCGCTTAATAAAGCTTTTCCTAAAGCTGTACAGTAAGCAGGTATTCGCTTTCCTGCATACGAAATAAGGCGAAAATGCATATCTTTTATAGGATCCTCTTTCAATATATAAAATACATTGTTTCCTTCAAGAATCCCCATATGGCAGGTTTCATCGATACTACTGACAATGTTCTTCATTATCTTTTGTATAAAGTCTAACATATATTTATTTCGTGGATAGGATGCCCCGATACAAAAAGTGGAAATCCCAATTGAATACTTTAGAGAGTTTTTTTCAAGAGAAGCAAAGTTACGTTCTAACATTGTCTGCATAATAGGATAAAGAGTACTTTTAGGTACATCAATTGCTTCAGAAATCTCTGTTAAGGTTAGCCCTTTAGGATTGATTGATAAAAGATTTAATATATTTAGCACTCTTTCCGTAGAAGATTTTCAAAAGATCCAAAGACCAGTTAATGGGTATACAATAGAAGAATACATTTCAAACATGGTTTACTTTAATAAACAATACAAAGGGAAATTTATATTTGAAATAACAATTATTAAGGGTTATACCGATAATGAAGATTCTATTCAGAAGATAAAAAATATTATTAAGGAAATATCTCCTGACAAGATAATTATTGCAAGAATGGACGATAAAAGATTTGAGAAAAAACTTGGTATAACTGATGAAAGATTTAAGAAAATTTCAAATGTATTACTAAATATTTAGTAATGCTAATACATAATATGAAAAAAAAACGAACGATGTTCTTTGAAAAAAACACGAATAATGTGGTGAGGAAAAGTAAAAATATTTATATTTATTAGAAAAATAGTCATTTAAAATCAAGTAAATATGATAGAATTGGCATTAATTAAGTAGAAATAGTGATTAAACACGAACAATACAACAATTTGCTTGTTTGAAATTAATGAAGAGATGTTGTAAAATAAATTGAGGAACCTATGGATAAGAATTCATATTATACGGAGGATATAAAATGATTATTGATAACAATCCAAAAGAAAAGAAGGCTATGCAGGCATTTCACAAAAGTGAACGTGAACTTGGATATAAACTTCAAGATGAATTTGTACAAGAATTAAGAGAAAGCAAAGAAAAAGGAGAAGACCATTGCTCATGTCAAAAGGCATGTAAGTATCATGGAAAATGTATGGAATGTGTCGCTATACATAGAGCACACAAAGAGCATCTTCCTAATTGCTTTAGAAGCATGATTAATGAAAGGCTTGAAAAGCTTTCTGAATTAACGGAGCATAGTGTTATAGACCAAATTAAAAAATAATAAATTCAGAGAAAATAAACAATTTATTTAGAACACCACATTATTCAAATTGAGCTTTGTGGTGTTTTTGCGTCGCATTTCAATCATTTTGTCTATTTATTGTAAATTTACGATAGATAGAGTTTCTTCTTACCAAATTTGAACTTACTTGGTTTAGGTAGATTACGGTATGATAATTTATCTAGACCTTTTCATTTTTTGAAAGTACAGACCGTTGTACATTTTTTTAACAGTTTGCTCAAGTTCAAATAGAGCAAATGGAAGAAAATTAGCCCTTTTAACTGAAAGAATAACATTGAATATAAATGTGATTTAGTATCAAAATGTTGTACTCTAAAGTGAAAATTATATTTCTTTATAGTTTTATTTAGTACATTTCCAGAAATTATATCTATCAATTTATTAAAAAATGCTTTATTATAATTATTGGTAAAATATGAAGAACCTTCTTTTGTAGATTTTTCATCAAAATCTATTTAACCAAAAGATATTCTTTTTTTCATTATTAAATTCTTTCCAGTGTCAACAAGTATTTATTTCTTTGATGCAACAGTAGTAGGCAAAGTATGCATATATTAATTTTTGTTATAGGTTTAATTATAGGAGTAATATTGAATAATGTAATTGAGAATATTTCATAAGTTTTTTAAGTTTGAGTTTTATTTTTGATTAAGAGGGAGGCATGATTAGTAATATGAACTTGGATGTTAATGAAATGAATAAAATAATTAAGAATGTTATAGAAAAGATAAGTTCAAGTAGAGGACAAATACTTGATATTGTGGATAATATAATAAGGAATCAGGAAAACTTGATGCTTGAATTAGGTAAAGTTATAAATGATGTTACTAGGGTTATTGATGAAGTTGATGAACTAGAAAAGCAAGACAAGGCTTGCAGAAGAAGACTGGCTGAGGTCTCTGCAAATTTTTTAAAATTTACTGAAAGTGATATTAAGGTGGCCTACGAAAAAGCATCAGATATAAGAGTTAAATTTTTTACAAAGCAAAATGAAGAAAAATCATTAAGAGAACGAAGAGATAATTTGGAAAGAGCTCTTAAAGATATAATGATGAATATTAAGAACGGTGAAAACATAATTAATCAAATAAGTATCGCTATTGGTTGTTTGGAGGGAGATATTTTTTCTATTTTAGAAGGAGCAGATAAAAATTCGGAAATGTTTATTGGTATAAAAGTTTTAGAAGCTCAAGAAAATGAAAGAAAGAGAATTGCAAGGGATGTTCATGACGGACCTGCCCAGCATATGGCCAATGTAATTATGAAGGTTGATATTTGTAATATGGTCATTCAAAGGGATTTGCAAGAAGGACTTAAGGAATTGGCAGATTTAAAGGAAAGTGCTAAGGTAGCTTTAAGGGAAGTAAGAAATATTATATTTGACTTAAGACCAATGTCTTTAGATGATTTGGGGTTAAGTGAAACTATTTGCCAAATTGTAAATGCTATTTCTCAAGAATCAGATATTGATATAAAATTGGAATTAAAGCCTATCAATACAGAAATAGAACACATTATTCAGATTGCAGTATATAGAATTATTCAAGAAATATTTAACAATATTAGAAAACATTCTAAAGCAAAGCATGTAGAAGTAAGGCTAGATTACGGGACAAAGTATATAATATTAATCATAACTGATGATGGTGTTGGATTTAATGTAGAGGAAACTTTAAAGACAGTAAAAACACAGGGATTTTCCTATGGACTTATTGGTATTTTAGATAGAGTGAATCAGCTTCAGGGGGAAATTCAAATTAAATCTGCAGAGGGAGCAGGTACGACTTATACTGTTAAGCTTCCCATTAATCGAGAGGTGATAAAGAATGAAAAACGTGGTAATTAGAATATTAATTGTTGATGATCATGATATAATAAGGCAGGGTTTAAGGAGAATTATAAGCTTTGAAGATGATATGGTTATTGCTTTTGATGCGAAAAATGGAGAAGAGGCTCTGAAGCTTTTAACGGAGCATCAGATAGATGTTGTTCTCTTAGATTGCAATATGCCCATTATGAATGGTATTCAGGTTCTTAAAAGTGTAAGGGATCAGGGAATTAATACTAAAGTTATAATGCTAACTGTTGAAAATGATAGAAAGACTATTAATACAGCAATAGAAATTGGAGCAGATGGCTATATGCTTAAGGATTCTGCTGGAACAGAGATTGTAAATGCAATTCGATTAGTATATAATGGTGAAAAATATATTGATAAATCATTAGTTTCCATTCTTTTTTCACATATAAAAATTAAAGAAGAGAAAGCATTAAGTGTTTTAGATAACCTCTCAAAAAGAGAAGTTGAAGTGCTTATTAAAATCTCCAAAGGACTTAGTAACAAGGAAATTGGACAACAACTGTATCTTTCTGAAAAAACAGTTAAAAACTATGCCACAAATCTTTTTAAAAAGATAAGTGTAGGTGATAGAGTTCAGGCAACAATTCTTGCAATAGAAAATAATATTGAAGAATATTACATAAATAAATATAGATAAGCAATTAATAAGCTTGACTTATAGGTCGGAATATATTTGCCGTAACAAAGGACTGTGAATATATCCCGTAGTGTAAGTCAAACTTTCATCTATATCAATCTTAAGGGACTTTAGTCCCTATTTTTTTGTGACTTTTTTACTTATAAAATGTGACTTTTGCAATCTGCAAAACTACAGTGGACAGAACTATAATAAAAGAATCAGTGAATATGATAAAAATTGTCGAATGAAAAATATATTATTAGTAATGCGTTTTAAGGAGGAGCAACTTATGAAGAGCATAAAAAAATTATTGGTAGCAGCATCCATAGTAACTGGGGTAGCTTTTGGAGGTAAATCTGTACATGCACAGCAAGTAACAGCTAATAAAATATCTAAAACAGATACATACAACTATAATGATTATTCTAAAGTAACCATTAAGTTAAATGGAAAAGGGGCTATTGTTAAAAACATACAGGGGACTTTAAATTTATATTTTGGAGCTGGACTTTCTGAAGATGGGATATATGGAAAGCATACAGAAGATGCCGTTAAGAGTGTACAAAAAAAGTTGGGTATAAGTGCTGATGGAGTCTTTGGATCTAAGACAGCTAAAGCTTTGCTGAATTATGTTAATAATAATTATTATGCTTCTGTAGATGATAATAATGGATTTAGTCCAATACCTTTAGATATTCAAAAAAAATTTGTCTCTTTAGGTTATAACCTAAAGGTAGATGGAAATTTAAATAGTTATGATACTATATCAGCAATAAAACAATTTCAAAAAGAAAATGATTTACCTATAAATGGTAAGGTGGATATAAATTTAGCAAATAGACTATGTAAAGATGATAAAGTAAAGGCTGATGAAACGGCAGAATTTAAATCTGATACCGATTATTACGTATTGGTAAGTTCTTCTGATCACCTAGGTAGGGTTTATCAAGAAATAAATGACAAATGGAAAGAGATTAAGTGTTTTGATATTCTTTCGGGAAAAGTTAATAAAGGAGATTACAAATCTGGACTTCAAGGTAAAAATGCAAAGTTTAATGAAGTGGAAATGAGAAACTTTACTCAAATCGATGGTTTAAATGTTTTCTATTCTGCTGAAGAAGAATCAGGATATGGCTTAAGAATTTTAGATGAAAGTGCTAAATTTTTAAGTGGAATACCGTATAAAACAGCTATAGAAGTATTTTAAAAATTAACGTTTAAAACTTATAGTTTTCGCCACTCAGCAATAGTAATATTTGGTATTACTATTGATAGTCTCTCTGATAAATTTGGTACAGAAAGACTTGTTATCTTTTTGAGACAGAGGGAGGGTTGATCAGATGGAGCTAAAAGAAGACCAATTAAATACTAAAAACGCCTTTATAGAAGATAATAAAAAATTTATATTTAATGTTACTAAAAATATTTGTAAGAAGCATCTTCATTGGGAAAATGATGATGAACTAAGCACAGCCTTAATTACTTTCAATAATGCCTGTGACACTTATGTAGAGGACAAAGGTAATTTCTTTAATTATGCAAAAGTTCTAATAAAAAACGCACTTATAGACTATTTTAAAAAAAGCTCAAAAAATGTATTTTTAATTTTCGATCATGAAGATAAGGATATAGAATACATAAGTTGTAAAAGTCCTATAACTACCTACGAAATTCAACAGGAAAACCTTAGAAGAAGAGAAGAAATATTAGCTTTTTCAGAAGAACTAAAAAAGTACAAATTATCCTTTGAAATATTAGTAGACAACTGCCCATCTCACAAAGAAACAAAGGATAAATTACTAAACTTAGCTTTTATGTGCTTAAAGGAAAGTTCTATTTTAGAATATCTACATAAAACAAAAAAGCTTCCAGTAAAGCAAATTTGTCTTCTTACTAATAGTAACAGAAAACTTATTGAGAAATGGAGAAAGTATATCCTGGTGTTACTTTTAATCCTTTCCAATGAAGAGTATATCTATTTAAGATCTTATCTAAATATAAAGGTTGGTAATTAAATTGAATATTAAAAAAGGCATAGTAATGAAAACTAAAAAATGTAGTATATATTATGAACTAAATCATAAAATTTTGGGAAGAAACAGTAATATTTTTGGAGACCCAGCTGAAACATTAAGAGATTATAAATCAGTTGACGTTGGGAGAGAAGTTTCTTTGTTTGTCTAGATACAAATAAGTAGTCCTCTGGAGACTAGTTTTTATAGCCAAACTTTTTCCAATACACTCTTAGTAAGTCTAAGTTTTTTTGAGATAATAAAGTATAACGCTCGTTATTTCCCTTACCATTTCTAACTCTAATTTTCATTTCAGCACTCATAATATCAGCTATTCTTAAGTTTACAACCTCGCTAACACGTAATCCGGCAGAATATATAGTTGATAGCATTGTCTTATGTTTTAAATAAATAGTAGATTCCAATAAAAGTTTTACGTCTTCTTTTGTTAAATACTTAGGCAACTTCTTATCATATCTAATTTTAGAGATTCTTAAATCACTCCATGATCCTTCAAGTGTTACAATATAAAAGAATTTTAGAGTAATATTAATATAATTTACGGTTCCTCTGAATAATTTTTTAACATTTAAGTAATTCAGAATAGTAATTTTTAGTGACATAAACACATTTAATTATTGCTTTAATCATTAAAGCTATTAGTTAATGTTTGAGTTGCTTTTGTATCATTAACATTATTAAATGCATATTATAATTTCAAAAACAAGAATATTTTCACATAGTATACCAGAAATGATAAAAAGTATACTGGAGATGAGAAAGTGGAGAATATAAATTTAAAAGAATTACCTTTGATAGGGAAGGGGTGTCATGGTAAAGTTTATAGGCTAGATGAAAATCGCTGCATAAAGATCTGTAAACACGCTAAAGATATGCAGATGGAATATGGTGTACTAAAACACGCTTCAGGATATCCTCAATTTCCTAAAGTATATGAATGTAAAGACAGATATATGATACGTGAATATATTGATGGGCAAAATATTCAAGATTATATTAAAGAAAATGGATTTGATAATGGTTTAGCGAGAGAGTTAACAGAACTAATCAATGTATTTATTAAATTAAAATTCACAAGAATAGATATCAGAATGCAAGAAGTATTTGTAACTAGAGATTATAAAATTAGAATTGTTGATACTACACGTTATTTAGATAAAAGGGCATTATATCCACGTAAAATGTTAAAAGAGTTTAAAAGACTTAGATGTTATAAAAAATATATGAATTTTTTAAAAGAAAACTATCCTGAACTCTATAAATCCTGGAATAAAAAATAATTAGCATGAGCTTTTTTTAAGTCAGTAGAGGAATTAAAAAAATTGAATTTAAAACAATAGGGCTAGATAATAATATTGGATTCAGTTATTTAGCCCTTTTCATATTTAACGAATTAACTATAAAAAACGAATAATTTACTGAACACCGTATTATTCAAGAAGGAGGGGTAATCAGTCCAGTATTAGCAAATCTGTTTATGCATTATGCATTCGATTGGTAAATGAAACAAAAGCATCCTCTGAATCATTGGGAAAGATATGCAGACGATGCTGTAATTCATTGCTGGACTGAGGAAGAAGCAAAGGCGTTGATGGTTCAGCTTAATGAACGCATGACAGAATGCAAATTGGAAGTACATCCAGGCAAAACGAAAATTGTATATTGTAGAAGTGATGGTATAACCAGATCACCATGAACACGAATCCTTTGACTTTCTTGGATACACTTTTCGTAGGCGTATTGTGAAGAGCAGACATGGAAACTTTTTCAATAGCTTTACACCGGCGGTCAGCAAAGGCGCAAGTCAACATCTGCGGGACAGTATCAGAGAGATACGAAGAAAGCATTTGAAGTCTCATAAATTGCTTGGTCGCATTTGTAAAGAGCAACCAAATCTATTTTACCACTGGCAGATGGGGCTTCGCCCGTCGGTTGGATAACAAGAGCCGAATGAAAGGGACTTTCACGTTCGGTTCTGTGAGAAGCTCAGAGTGAAATTCCCTGGGTTTACTCGACTAAAGGGAAGCTGAATATTTAAAAAAGTTATATTTAAGGACATTAATTTGCTCTTTTTTGTTTATTGATAATAAGTATTTATACTGTTAAGTTGAAGAACATCAATCATTATTGCACTTCCATTACATAATCACAACCTATTTGTATTCCTTCTAACGGTTTAAATGGATGCATATAGTTGCTATATGCCTTCAATCCATTTTTAATACAGCACTTAGCCATTTCATTTGTAATAACTGATTCTACTATTATACGTTCAAATCCATTTTCTTTAGCAATTTTCTTTAATTCATTCAATACTTTAGTAAAGACTCCCTTCCTTCTGTTATTTACACTAACTCTCTGAATAACCAAATTCTTTGGATAATAACTTGCTATAAATAATTCCGTACTGTCGTCCTCATTCATTATTTTTACTCTTAATTTAAAAGAACGAACCATATCTACAGTTGTATCATCATTAGTTTCTAATATATTTTTTATATTGTTAAAATCCGATACATACAATTCTATAAATTCCATTGGATCTCCTTTCTTGTTTATAAGTAATCTAAAGCACGCCTTACACTTAGCTTATGAAGTGGAAACTTAAGCGTTTTGGTTAAATCTAAGTATATGTCAGAAATTTAACAGAATACCGTACTATTCAAAATTGAATTCTGCGGTGTTTTTGTGTCACATTTTCTTAAAATGTAAAGTAATCATTTTGTTAACAACTTATTCTTTTCTCCCAAATATTCTTGCTAAAAGACTATTTTCTCTTTTTTTCTTTTCATTTACGTGCTTAGTTACAGATCTATCTATAGATTCATCTACCATAGTTAAGAGGTCATTATGGTGCTTTTTCATATCATCTAGATTACCAGAAATTTTATTAAGGCTCGGCATAATCTCTAAGGTATGACTTTTTATTTCTGAGGATTCATCAAGTAATTGAACAGAATTATCCTGTATATTTGCTAGCACTTCATAATTGGATGAAATATTTTGCAGAATTTGTTTTGTAGCTTCATCAATTCTTTTACCTACAATATCATCGACGCTCTTACTTATTGAATTCGAAACCTCTATTATGAGTTCTTTTAATTTTTGATCAGGCAAAGATAATGAACTATACTCATATTGCATATGATCTTCTACAGATTTATCGTCTAACACATCAATCAATTTTCTATTTATGAGAACTTTTATTGTTTTGTAACTTGTTATTCCCCAATCACGCATCTCAAAAACTTTCTTTAGAAGCTGGATATCCTTATCTGTAAACTCTCGGTTTATATAGCCATCTCTAGAAATGCTGAGATATTGTCCGAGCTGTTGCTCGGCATAGCGTAGGTTTGATTCTGTAATTCCTAGCTTTTCCGCTACCTGACTTGTTGTATACGTTTTTTGTCTTACTATAACTTCAGCCATTGTATCTCCCCCTTTATACCAATTCAAGCATACTAATATATTTACACTTATTTATTACCTCATAAGACTTCTTACATAGCTATTAAAACTTAATACTCTAATACTATTTTACAATATATAGAATATTAGTCAATATATTTCATATATGGTGCGTTAAACTTGTTAATTATTAATAGTAACATAAGAAGTCTTAGAAGGGTGTTATTAGTCTTAATGTAAGAGGATATATATTTACACATACAGGCGGTGGTGGATATGCGTTGTGATAATAACTTTATACTAACACCATCTAGTCAAGGAGAAAGGTATTGTGAAGCTTACGGATATACCAACCGTAGCAGAAAAATTTCTATTATCTTCTTTGCGTTCTAAATAGCAAATGCATATAATATTTGACTTATCCTTTAAAAAAGATTAAGTGTGGTTGTGATTTAAGGTTAATTTAAGGATTGAATTATATCATAATATATGTAATGAAGATGAAGATAATTAATGGGAGGAACTAAACTATGAAAATAAAAGTAAAAAATAGCAGATACATACGTTATGCTGTACAAGGCTTGGGAATTCTTTTTACAGTTATAGGGCTTTTTACCAATTACCCTATGGCGAATTCAATTTTATTGGGAGCCATTATCATTATGGGGCCTGTGTTTTGCGGATGGATTTGTCCTTTCGGTACATTGCAGGATATCCTTGCGAAGCTTGGCAGTAAATTAGGCATCAAAAAATATGTAATGCCGGCAAAGTTAAAAAAGGTTCTTGCTTTTTTTCGATATATTCTGCTGCTTATCACAATATTAATTACCGCGGACTTTATTTTTAACATTTTGAGTCTGGATCCCCGTGCAAATTTCATTGCCTTGCTTGGAGGTAGAACACTTACTGTAACTGGATGGATTATCATTTTTATATTCCTTGGCAGTTCAATGTTCTTTGAAAGGCCCTTCTGCAACTATCTTTGCATTGAAGGCGCAAAATTTGGATTATTAAGTAGTGCGAGGCCTTTCACCATCATTAGAAATAAGGAAACTTGTGTAGGATGCAATAGATGCAACCGTGCCTGCCCGATGAATATTGATGTGTCTTCCTATGGTCAGGTTAGATCTTTGCAATGTATAAACTGTATGGAATGCGTCGCTGCCTGCCCTGTAAAAAGTACTTTAACGGTTGGACTAATTCCCGTTAAGAAAACACTTAAAAAATCAATAGTAATATTTGCTGCGACTGCATTCGCGTTTGTGGTGTATAACGGTATGAATCCAGATTCGTTATTTAATTTATCTGGAAGTAATAATTCTGTCTCAAGCTCAACTGTAATAACCGGTGAAACCGTTGCAGGATATGGAGATGCTTCAGGTATGGCGGATGGAGTATATGAGGGAACCGGTACCGGATTTAAGGGTAACATGACAGTTGAAGTAACTGTGAAAAATCAGCAAATTACTGGTATAGAGGTTACAGGAACTAATGATGATGCTAAATGGTTCGATAGAGCTTACAATACAGTAGTTTCTAATATTATTAAAAATCAAACTGTAGATGTGGATTCCGTATCTGGGGCAACCTACTCCTCAATGGGGATAAAACAAGCAGTATCCAACGCTTTGATTAATGCAGGAGGTAAAAATGCTAAGGCTATTGTAAATGACCTTCCTGAAGCTGGTGAACAAAAGCATGGAAGAAGAAAATAAACAAGCCTTTAATGGATAAAATGAAGGTTAACTAATAGAGCTTTAATTATTCTAGTAAAAGAAAATCCCTTGGTTTCAAGGGATTTTACTATTTGTCCATTCCAGATTGTCAAAATAATTATTGTTTAAGCTTTATTTAAGGTTATTAACTTAAAATAGATTTATCAACAAATTACTCTATTATTGAACAAGCTTATAGACAATAAATTATTAGATAGGAGCTTTTATATGTCAGGATTTATTAAAAAAACATTATATATAATACTTATTTTCTTTATAGGACTTTTTATCGCATCCTCATTTTT
>Ga0183101_1000768_pt2 | contig 36533 bp, 27 predicted proteins | sample Biomet3_FD_127790 | JGI IMG/M metagenome (GOLD analysis project Ga0183101, IMG submission 127790) | Microbial communities from bioreactor (seeded with sewage sludge) at LBNL, California, USA - Biofuel metagenome 3 | ecosystem: Engineered > Bioreactor > Anaerobic > Unclassified ... | reverse complement strand
CATATAATGAGGTATCAAACTGGCAGACTTAAAGAAACCTACGTCCAAAGCCAAGCCCGTAACGGCAGAAACCGTTACAAGAGTACGCACACCGCGCAGGGAGAATAACGAGATCCTGGCAACCGTTGAGAGTCTACTGGGTGCAAACCGGCTGAGGCTCCGTTGCATGGATGGGGTCGTTCGTATGGGAAGGATTCCAGGTTCAATGAAGAAAAAAACCTGGATAAGAGAAGGAGACGTCGTTATTGTCGTGCCCTGGGAGTTCCAGAACGAAAAGGCAGATGTGATCTGGAAGTATACAAGGCCGCAGGTAGACTGGCTTGAGAGGAAAGGATACCTGAAAGGATAATATGGGAATATATGGGAATGGATCAGGAAAAGAAGATAAGGCGCATCGATAGCGCTAAAGATAAATTCAGGGTCAGGGAGAAGGACTCCGAGCGGCTGAAAGTAGAAGAAAACGTATTCGATGTACCCACCCTTAAAATTCTTTATACTATTTCCAACAAGGGTATAATAAAAGCAATGGGTGGAGCTATCAGTACTGGAAAGGAAGCAAACGTATTCTATGCCGAAGGCCCGGATAAAGAGCTGGCTGTAAAAATATATAGGATTGCAAGCAGCACCTTCAAGGCCATGGATGCCTACATTATGAAGGACCCTCGCTTCACAAACATCCGAAATAACAAGCGAGACATTATTTTTGCGTGGACACGCAAGGAACTTCAGAACCTGAAACGCGCGAAAAGTGCAGGAGTACGGGTCCCAGAGCCTATACTTGCCGAAAAGAATATTCTTATTATGGAATTTATGGGAGAAAAAGAGAGACCTTACCCGCTCCTTAAAAACACGCATCTTGAAAACGAGGAAGCAAAGAATATTTTTGATATCGTCGTTGAATACATGCGTCTCCTATATAAAAAAGCAAACCTTGTACATGCCGATCTGAGTGAATATAATATCCTGATCGACCCGAACAACCTGACTCCCATATTTATTGATATGGGACAATCCGTAACCCTGGAGCATCCTAATGCCCGGGAGTTCCTTTACAGGGACGTGCAAAATATACTCAGGTTCTTCAGCCGCTATGGGATAAAGGACAAACCTGAAGAGCTATTTAAAAAAATAAAGGCGGAATAATATGACTCAGTATGTCAAAATCCCCAAAGAAAGAGTCGGAGTAATCATAGGCCCGAAAGGAGAAACAAAAAAGCTTATCGAGGACAAAACTGCGTGCCAGCTTGAAATCGATAGCGAAAGCGGAAAGATAGACATTACCTGTGAAGAAGATCCACTAAAAGAGTTCAGGGTTCTCGAAACTATAAAAGCGATAGGAAGAGGGTTCAATCCTGAGAAAGCTCTTGAACTTCTGGATGATGAGATGCTTATGCTTGAGGTCATCGACCTTTCCGACGTTGCTACAACTCCAAAAGAACTTCAGCGGATAAAGGGCCGAATAATAGGAAGAAACGGAAGAACCAGAGAACTTGCAGAAACCCTGATAAACGTTAAGATCTCAGTCTACGGAAAAACCGTATCCATACTTGGGCACCCTGAGCAGAACACTATAATTCGGACAGCTATAAGGATGCTGCTCGACGGAGCTACACACGGTGCAGTTTACAAGTTCCTGGAAAAAAAGCATCAGGAACTTCTAAAGTCCCAGCTTGACTCCGTTGACTTTTATTAAGAGAAGAATATGAAATTCACAGGGCCTTAGAATATTATAAAAGTATTTCAAGGCCCCTATAATGTATTTTAACTTTTCTGGAAAACTGATTTACAGTTTTCCGCTTTTGCCAAACCTTCTCACTTAAAGTTTCTCACTTAAAGTTTTTCACTTAAAGTTTCTCAGTAAAAGCTTCTTACTCAAAGTTTCTCAGTAAAAGCTTCTTACTCAAAGTTTCTCAGTAAAAGCTTCTCACTTAAAGTTTCTTACTTAAAGCTCCTCACCTAAAAGTTCTCATGTAAAGTATCTCACTCAAAGCCTCTCACCAAGCTTGTTCAAAATCTGTTTTTTAGTCCTGAGTTTCACCAGTTTCTTCCAGGTCTTCTTCGTCCTCTTCGGATCGTTCTCCTCTGCCTTCGAGGAAGTTACCCCGCCCAGGTTTTGCATTAATCGATTCCTCAATCCAGATTACTTCACCCCTGGATAGAGTATACTCAGGAAAAACTCCTTCCATACCTTCAAAGGGGGTCCAGCCCGCTTTACTGTGCAGGAATTCGGCCTTTATAGGGCGAAGCTCGCGGGGATTTACAATAATCAGGTCTGCATCAAAACCCACCTCAAGCCTTCCTTTGGATTTGCGATCCAGCCCAAAGGCTTTTGCCGGATTCCAGCTTGTAAGCATGACCATCCGTGAAAGCGGCAGGATGTTTTTCCTTACTGCAGCAAGCATAAGAGGCATGAGAGTCTCTACTCCAGGCACTCCAGAAGGAGCAACTCTTATATCAACATCCTTTTCGGATTCCAGGTGCGGGGCATGATCCGAAGCTACCATATCAATAGTCCCATCGTTAATTCCATTTACGAGAGCCTTAATACTGTGGCCTCCCCGAAGAGGAGGATTCATTTTTCCAAAAGATCGGAGCCTTTCCCAATCTCGTGTAGAAAGGAAAAGGTGATGAGGAGTAACTTCACAGGTGAAAAGAGGTTCTTTATTCTCCCTTCTTGCAAGGTATTTTTCCTTTCTGATAATGCCTGTAGCTTCAAGCGTGCTAATGTGGCAAAGATGAGCCCTTACTTGCAACTTGGAAACGAGCTCCAGGGCTTTTTGAACAGCAGCAGCCTCACATGCATTCGGGCGTACCCTTGAGTGATACTCATAAGAAGTATCTCCTTTTAACAGTTTTTCAAACTCAAGGCGCATTTTCTCGTCCTCAGCATGTATGGTCGCAAGTGCACCAAGACGTTTAATTTCGGCAAGCGCTTCTTCAAAGGTTTCCTCATTAATATTTAGCCCGCCTGTAGACTCGGCCATGAAAATTTCCCCAAAAGCAGTAACCCCCAGTTTCCAGAGTTCTTCTAATTTCTCAATATTGCCTGTTACCCCGCCATTGATTCCAAAATCGACAATAGACTTTCCCCTTGCAAGTCTAAGTTTTTGTTCAAATGCCCGCCTATTTGTTGTAGGAGGCTCGGTATTAGGCTGGTCAATGACAGTGGTAACTCCCCCGGCAGCCGCTGCACACGATACCGTATACCAGTTTTCCTTTGAGGTCATCCCGGGTTCCCTGAAATGGACATGTACGTCAATTCCGGCAGGAAGAGTAAGAGCCCCACCCGCATCAATTATCATGTCCGAGCTTGAAACCCTGAGATCTTTTCCTATTTTAGTAACTTTACCGTCCTCAATAATAATCTCGGCAGACTGAAGCGAATTATTGTAATAAATCCTTGTATTTTTGATAAGAATATCAGGCATGGGCGTCTATATGCTTATAAACGTACTTAAAACCTGACATCAGAGAGAACAGCAAATGGTCTGAAGAGAGAAAGAAACATTCAGAGAAGAAACATCAAAAATGTGAAAACGCCATCAGAGAACTAAAGAAAAAATAGAAATGGAAAAAGGATTGGAGAAAATCGGAGAAAAAGATGGTGATAAGAAAGAAAAAAAAGATAGGAGAAATGGAGATAAGAAAGAAAAAAAGATAGGAGAAATAGAGATCAGAGAAAGAGACGGAGATGAGAAAGATAAGAAAAATGGAGATGAGATGAGAGAGAAAAAAGAAAAGATAAAAAACCTTTTCAGTTCAGTTTGACTCTCTCAGCCGTGGCGAGATAGACTACGCTTTCACAGATATTGCAGCAGTGGTCTGCAATTCTTTCAAGGTAACGGATCAGGAAAAGTAAATTTGTAGCTCTCGAAATGATACTTGTATCTTTTGCCATCATTTCAATCAGCTCGACCCAGACTGCGTAAAAGAGTTTATCAACCTCTTCATCCCTTCGCGCTGCTGTTCTTGCAAGTTCGACATCCTGAGTCTCAAAAGCCTTGAGGGAATTCTCAAGCATAAATGCGGCGGCATCTGCCATTTTTTGTGTATCAATAAGTGGTTTTACATGTTCGCCCTCTACTCTTCCTGGGATTCTGGCGATATTTATTGATAATCCCACAATTCTTCTCAGATCTGCCGTGATCTTCAGAGTAGATACTACAAACCGGAGATCACTGGCCATAGGCTGCTGAAGTGCAAGCAAATCAAAAACCGAGACCTCAATACCTTCCTCAAGTTTATCAATTTCAGGCTCAAGGGCAAGTGTTTTTTCAGCAAGTTTGACATCGAGATTTATAACTGAAGCCATTGAGTCTCTGAAAATCAGTTCTACCATTTCTCCAAAAGAAAGTACAGACTCCTTAAGTAGATCCAGCTGTTTCACATATTGTTCTCGAGTCATTTGAATCACCCAAACCTGCCTGTAATATAATCCTCAGTACTCTTTTCCCTTGGATTTTGAAAAATCTGCCTGGTCTGGCCGAACTCAATCAATTCTCCCATAAGGAAAAATCCGGTATAGTCTGAGATCCTCGCTGCCTGCTGCATATTATGAGTTACGATTACTATAGTGTAATCTTTTTTAAGTTCCATGGTAAGATCTTCAATCCTTAAAGTAGAAATCGGATCAAGAGCGCTTGTAGGTTCATCAAAAAGAATTGTTTTTGGTTTTACTGCCAGGGTTCTGGCAATGCACAGTCTTTGTTGTTGCCCTCCACTCAGAGAAAGAGCAGGAGACTTAAGCCTGTCTAAAACTTCATCCCAGATCGCAGCCGAACGAAGGGCCTGTTCAACAATGCCGTCAAGATCTTTCTTGTTTGCGCCATGTATACGCGGCCCGTACGCGACATTATCATAAATCGACATAGGAAAAGGGTTGGGTTTCTGGAAAACCATGCCCACGTTTTTTCTAAGTTCAACAGCATCCACATCTGGCCCGTATATATCCTTGCCTTCTATCGTAACTTTACCTTCAATTCTGCAGTTATTAATAAGATCATTCATCCTGTTTAAGCAGCGAATAAAGGTGGACTTGCCACAGCCTGAAGGGCCTATAAGAGCAGTTATGCTGTTTCTAGGGATCTGCATGGAGACGTTCTTAAGCGCCTGTTTCTCCCCGTACCACAGATTAAGGTTTTCTATTTTTATCTGAGGTTGAGATACGTTTTGAATACCTTCAGTCATTTAGGAACCTCATTATCATATGAATCCAGATAGGTCATTAGTAACAAAACTCTAGTTAAATTTTCAATTTATTTCGGTAGTGCCTGCGAATCAGAACAGCTATAAGATTCAAACTGAGGACGATAATCAACAAAACCAGAGCTGTTCCATACTGAATAGATCTGGTTTTTGCAATATTTGTCCCGGCCGTTGCAAGCACGAAAAGATGGTAAGGGAGCGCCATAAATTGAGAATAGATTGAGTCTGGCAGCCTGGGCAAGAAGTAAGCCACGCCAGTAAAAAGAATCGGAGCCGTTTCCCCTGCAACCCTTCCAATACTCAGGATAGAACCTGTAATGATTCCAGGAATAGCAGCCGGCAGTACCGCATGTCTGATTGTCTGCCATTTACTGACCCCAAGTGCAAGGGATGATTCCCGGTATTCATTAGGAACTGCAATCAATGCCTCTTCAGTAGAACGGATAATCACCGGAATGATCAGGAGAGAAAGTGTAAGGGAAGACGAAAGTATTGAAGGGCCAAAACCAAAATATTTAACAAACAGCGCCATCCCGAAAAGTCCAAAGATCACAGAAGGAGTTCCTGCAAGGTTGTTGATTGCCATTTCAATTAACCAGGTTGTGCGAGTTTCTCCTGCATACTCATTAAGGTATATAGCAGCCATAACTCCCACAGGAAGGGCCACGCTCATGGAGCCTATGATGAGGTATATGGTACCTACAATTGCTGGATAGATTCCGCCTTGAGTCATCATAAGTCTGGGCATTTCAGTAAGAAACTCAATGTTGATTGCACTATACCCATTGTAAATAATATAACCAAGAATAACTAGTACAAATCCCATTACTGTCAATGCTGAGAGGCCAAGCAGCGCAAAGGCGATTTTTTCACTTTTCTTTGCGTTTAATCTCATACTTAGTCCTCCCTGAATCCTGGCCACTTTACTATCACTTTCTTTTACTTCTGCGTTTAGCTCCATGCTCAATCCACCTTGAATCTGTACCTTCTTTTAATTGAATCCGCAATCAGATTAATCAGGAAAGTTATGATGAAAAGTACAGATCCGACCGCAAAGAGAGCATGGAAGTGGGTACTTCCCTGAGGAACCTCACCCATTTCAAGCGCAATTGTGGCAGTCATTGTCCTTACAGAAGCCAGAAAGCCTCCTGGAAAAGAAGGAATTACTGCAGTATTTCCAGTAACCATCATAAGGGTCATAGTTTCCCCTATAGCTCTTCCTATACCAAGCATTACAGCCGCTGAAATTCCCGATAATGCTGCAGGAACTATGACTCTATAGATTGTCTGCCATTTTGTAGCCCCAAGAGCAAGCGAACCCTGTTCGAGAGTACTGGGAACAGAACTTATAGCATCCTCTGAAATAGTGATAATCGTAGGAAGTGCCATAATTCCCAGCATAATAGAACCTGTAAGAGCAGTTTGGCCGGTTGGCAGGTTAAAGCTCTTCTGTATAATTGGAACCAGTACAACAAGCCCAAAGAATCCAAATACAACAGAAGGAATTCCTGCGAGAATTTCAATAAATGGCTTCAGGAAATTTGCAATCCTTGGGTCAGCAATTTCAGAAATATATATAGCAGCAGCAATTCCGAGAGGCACAGCAAAAAGGATAGCTCCGGCAGTAACAATAAGAGATCCGAAAAATAGAGGTAATAACCCAAACTGCCTGTTTATGGATGTTGGATACCAGAACTTTCCTGTAAGAAAATCCATAAGAGACGTATCCTTAAAAAGAAGTAAACCGTCTCTAAACAAAAAAAGGCATATAAGGAAGAGAATGACAACCGTAAGGACACTGACTGAAAACAGTGTCCATTCGATTGTTTTTTCCTTATAAATTCTGCTTAGCATTTTTGTCCCTTAGATTATTATATAATTTATTTTAGAAGTTGCTTTACTTCTTTAGTGGAATATACCCGACAGTGCTCACAATGCTCTGCCCTTTTTCGCTCAACACAAAATCGGTGAATTCCTTTGTTAAGCCTGAGGGTTCCCCATTGGTGTAGAAGTAGAGAGATCTTGAAAGCGGATATGAGCCATTAAGTATAGATTCGGCGGTTGGAGTTACAGACCCATTACCCTTGTCCAGGCTTAATGCCTTTACACTGCTGTCAAGGTATGCAAAACCGATATAGCCTATCGCATTGGTATTTTGAGATACCTCAGTAACTATGCCTCCCGTAGCAGGCTGAGTAAGGGCATCAGGCCGATATTCGTCACCTTGCAAAACGTCTTTCTGGAAGTCTTTATAAGTTCCGGAACTGCTATCTCTGGAAATCACAGAAATTTGTGCATCAGTTCCACCAACTTCCTTCCAGTTGCTGATACTTCCATTATAGATACCGCGCAGCTGGTCAAAGGTCAGGTTAGAAACAGGGTTAGAAGGGTTTACAATTACAGTAATGCCATCAGAAGCAATAGTAGTTTTAACAGGATTGATTCCTTTTGCTTCAGCAGATTTAATTTCATCATCGGTCATTTCTCTGGATGCTGAAGCAATATTTACTTCACCGTCAATGAGCGCAGCAATCCCGACTCCGGATCCGCCACCAGTAACTGTTATGCTTTTTCCAGTGTTTTCATTCATAAATTCTTCAGCTTCAGCCTGAGCGAGAGGCAGAACTGTATCTGAACCTTTCAAAAGAATGCTTCCGGATTCAGCACCAGTAACGTTTTCTGCAGGAGAAGATTCAGCACCAGTAACATTTTCTCCAGAAGATCCTTCGTTATTTTTAGTTCCGGTACATCCAATTCCCAGGAATACAAGCCCTATAATCAATAGTAAGAGAATTGAATACCTTTTTAATGTATTTGCCATGTGTACAGACACTCCATTAAATAATAAATTAAATTTACATTCGCCTAAGTTGTTTTTAGTATAATGCACAATAAATGAAAAATATATAAAGATTCGCTTCTTAGAATATAGAGAAGTACATATAGATAAAAAGTATGAAAGAAAATAATATAACATATAGATTCTATATAAAGAATAGATAATGAGAGAAAGAAGGAAATAGACAAAGAGAAAAAAGAGAGAATAGACAAAGAGAGAAATAGCATTAAGAAAAATCAGTATGAGAAATCAATAGCAGGCAAAAAATTGATTGAAGCCCAGAAACAGAAAGAACAGAGATTAAAGGCCAACTTGTGAATGTATAAAAGTAATCTGAAAACTTAAAAAACACTTAAAAAAAACATAAACTCAGAACAGAAAAGCTCAGGTTCAGAAATCAAAGAGAGAACTCTGAGATGCATGCCCATTCTCCTTACATAAATTCTGTTCCTGAGCCTTTACCTTACTTTCCTTTTCTGAAGAGAGCTTTTCCTGCTTCTTTACTTCAGGCTTCTTAGCTTCAAAATCAAATAATCCTTTTTGTTTGGAATCAAAGTCAAGTGAAGACATCTTAACCCCGAAAACCTCAAGAATACGTTCCACCGGAGGGAGTATCTGCTTCTTAATATAGTAATCGACATCTATAGGGATGTTGTTCTCCCTTACATAGTCCGGATCTTCAGCCCGATCAACAAAGAGCCCTTTTCCTGCGGTAATGACAAAAGGTATTCTTGTTCCTATAGAAGGTACGACCCCAGTCCTTTTTTTCAGATTTTCAGCAACCGTAAGGTGAGGCTGCTTGTTTTTATAACTCTCAATTTTCCTTGTAAGAGTACGTGTGAGAACAAGGCTTTCGACAATCTCGGAGTCTTTTGCCGGATCGAGATTCCTGACCTTGCTAACTATCTGGCGGACATGCTCTACAGCCTGTTCAACATCACCTTTTATAAGCACAAGCTCAAGCACCCTGTTGAGAGTTATCGAGGTTAATTCACACCAGTCTCTTCGGACGGTTTCCATGCCTTTGACCTTAATCTTATCTTCCCAACCTGAATTTTTTGGCTCAAAAAACCAGAGAGCATAGCGTTTCTTTGCGATAAGAAGAGCACGCTTCGCGATCGACTCAAATTCAAGTTCCATCGGGTCGGGCAAGGATGCAGAAACGATATTTGCAAGCCTGTTACCTATAAGGCTAACCTCTTCAAGAGAGAGATCTCCTCTGGATTTACAGTGGACAAAGACACTGTCAGTATCTCCGTAGGCAACTGACAGTTCAACTACCCTATCCTGGGAAGAGAGTTCCCCTGCTTCATCAAGGAGTAGAGCTGTTTTATTCCTGAGAATTATTTTTCCTATAGTGCTGTTAATAATTTCCCGCGTATTGAGAATATTGCTTCTTCCAAAGCTGGTTACGGCATTTGCAAGAGTCAGGCTGTAGAGCCTTGCCCTGGCATATCCGGAATAACCATAAAAGCTGTTTAACAGGATTTTCAAGGCGAGTTGAGTAGCATCAAGTACTCTATACTCATTGTCATTAGAGGTTCCTCTCATCCTTTTCTTTGTTTGTGTCCTCTTGTTAAGCAAATCTTCAAGGATAGAAGGCACGATTCCCTTGAAAACCTCGGAAGGCACGAACTCTCCTCCGGATGGAGGCCTGATAGTCACCCCATCAGACTTATCACCCGTAACTACCGTAGTATAGCACAGGTTATGTGCCATCATTATAGTTGGGTAAAGAGACTTGTAGTCAAGAATGAGCACATTTTCCAGAAGGCCCTTCTTAGGTTCCAGGACTTCCCCTCCCTTAAGGTCGGAACTCATTGCATATCTCTCGGCCGAAACTCCATCATCAGGTTTTGGAAGGAGAACTCTATCGCGTAGCCCAAACTCTTTGAGAAGAAGCGTTTCAACCATCGAAGTCTGGCCTCCATCAACAACTTCCTGAAGCAGACTTCCGCTCACCTGGGCAAGGGCCACATATTTGTCAAGGAGTCTCAAATTAAGAATAAGTTCCAGGGCAAGCTCTGCATCCCTGCGTGAATAGTCAACGAATTTTTTGAATTTTTCCCCTGTATCGAGCCAGTACTCTTCCATTTCAAGAGGGGGAACATCCAGTTTTTCACGGCTCAGAAGTTCCTTTGAAACCGCTCGCAGGGTGTACTGCTTCAGACTGAAAGCTCTTCTTACCAGAGGAAGTGCATCCACAACCACCCGGCCTTTCATTTCGGTGCGGGTAATAAGCCCGAATTTTCTATAACCTATTTTGCTGCCGTCCCGGCCAACAACAGGGTTTATTGACTTTCCTTCTGAAACCAGAGTTTTTACTCTATCCGTTATGTAAGGAATATCGAAATCCTGGTGATTATATCCAATTACAATGTCAGGGTCATAATCGCAGAAGATCTCGAAAAACTGATTTAACATTTCGGTCTCGTCCGTGTAAGACCAAACATCGGAATTAAGATCTTTCACAGGTTTTGCTAGAAGTACAAGGGTTTTATGTCCTTTATACTCAGGCTCGAAAGAAAAACTAATCATGATTATAGGTGAAACCTCAGGAGAAGGCATTCCTCCATCAAGAGGCAGACATTCAATATCAAAAGCCAGATACTTCAGGGGGGCGAGAGTAAGATTTTCAACTTTATTGAACCCGGATGCAAGGATTGAAGCATCACATGTAAACTTCCCACAGCGAGGACTGCCTGAACCATTTGTATGGATATATTTTGTAGGGTCAACGGCTTCTCCTTCTGCAGATACCCAGACCATACCTCCGAGATCTTTATCAATTAAAAAACGATTTCTGAAGAGAATATCAGTTTCATAGACTTCCCATTTGCCTTCAGCCTTCAGTACTTCCTGAAGCTTCAGAATCTCGTCCCTGATTTCGGGCACCTCTCTGGGCAGGTGGGTAGTAACCCTGAGCATCTTTGTTTTTGTTTTCTGATACCCAATAGGCTCGAATTTTTCAACAATTTCTACTTTTTTAACTTGCGTGAAAGTCTCTTCTATAAGCCTGGCTACGGCATTAAGGTCTCCAGACGCCTTGAGATAAAAATAAGGTTCAAAATCGGGAACAAAACAGCAAACGCTCTTCCCGTCCGCTCCCCTGCCAAAGAGGCGGATTACGGGGCTGCTGTCATTAATGACTTCATAGTCTGCATCCAAGATCTGGAAATCCATAGGCATGGTTTAGGTTTTTAGATAGACATATATCTTTTGTTGTGTTTTTGAAAAAAGCAGTACATATGTAAAGAAAAACAGAGGTTGAAAACTTAATAGAGAGAGAAGAATTTCAGAAAAAGAAATTAAATTTTATTTACTTGTTTTTTAAGAGAGTTTAATTGATGTTCACACAAATCAATTATTATAGGATCTTTGAGTTCTTTGCCTATCAGAAGAGACATTTCGAGAAATTCAATTGCTTTATTTAGGTCACCAAATTGCAGATAAATAACGCCAAGATTACAAAGCCATCTGGCTTCCCCGTGTCGATCACCAACTTCTTGTGAAATTGAAAGAGCTCGCTCAAAATATCCAAATGCTTTATTTATTTCACCAAGAGAGCCATAGGAACTACCAAGATTACCAAGAATTGATTCTTCGTTGCGCCTATCACCAATTTCCTGAGAGATAATAAGAGCTTGCTCGTAATATTCGATAGATTTAGTGAATTCACCAAGATTGCTGTATGAAGTACCAATGTTGCAAAGGTGGTGTCCTTCCCCACGCCGATATCCAGTTTTTTTTGAAATTGCAAGTGCCTGCTGATAATATTTAATCGCTTTAGTAAATTCACCAAGATCTTCGTATGCGTTGCCTAGATTTCCAAGCCGGTTTCCTTCCCCATGTCGATCACCTACTTCACGTGAAATTAAAAGAGCCTGTTCATAATATTCAATAGCTTTCTTGATTTCACCAAGACGATAGTAAGAGTTACCAAGGTTATTCAGATGACTTCCTTCTCCGCGTCGGTCACCAATTTCACGTGAAATTAAAAGAGCCTGCTCATAACATTCAATAGCTTTAGCAATTTCACCAAGATCATTATAGATATTACCAAGGTCGCCAAGGTGAGTTTCTTCACCACGCCGATCGCTAATTTCACGTGAAATTAAAAGAGCCTGTTCATAATATCCGAGAGCTTTCTTCATCTCACCAAGATCACTATAGGCAACCCCAAGCCTACCAAGATGATTTTCTTCTCCGCGCTTATCACCAATTTCACGTGAAATTAAAAGAGCCTGTTCATAATATTCAATAGCCTTGGTGACTTCACCAAGATTTCGCAAAGCGTTACCAAGGTTACCAAGGTGATTTTCTTCACCACGTCGATCACCAATTTTACGTGAAATTAAAAGAGCCTGTTCGTAATATCCAAGAGCCTTCTTCATCTCACCAAGATAATAATAGAAACTACCAAGGTTACCAAGATGATTTTCCTCCCCATTCAGATCGCCAGTTTCTCGCGAAACTACAAGAGCCTGCTCATAATATTCGATGGCTTTAGTAACTTCGCCAAGAGAATGATAAGAACTACCTAGGTTGCCAAGATTATTTCCTTCTGCGCGTCGATCACCAATTTCTCGAGAAATTAAAAGAGCCTGCTCATAAAATTTTATAGCTTTAGTAACCTCACCTAGATGGAAGTAGGAACTACCAAGGTTGCTAAGGAGCCCACCCTCATTGCGCCGATCACCAATTTCTCGCGAAACTACAAGAGCCTGCTCATAATATTCAATAGCTTTAGTAATTTCACCAAGATAATAATAAGAATTACCTAGGTTGCCAAGATTTATTCCTTCTCCACGCCGATCTCCAATTTTTCGAGAAATTAGAAGAGCCTGCTCATAATATTCGATAGCTTTAGTAACTTCACCGAGATGGAGGTAGGAACTACCAAGGTTGCCAAGAAGTACTCCATCACTGTGTTGATCACCGACTTCATGTGAAATAAAAAGAGCACGCTCATAATATTCAATAGCTTTCTTCACTTCGCCAACATCACTACAGGCATTCCCAAGTTTTCCAAGGACTGCGCATTCTCCACGACGATCCCCTATCTGCCGGGAAATTTTAAGAGATTCTTGAAAATAGGTTATCGCTTCTTTAGGATAGCCTCTGAGCAATTTAATCATTCCAAGCTTGTAATTCCAGTAAGCAAACTTTTGAGAATCAATTGTTCCTTTTTCGTGATATTCCTTCAATAGGCGAGAGTAATACTCCCACCTGTCTTCAAGTTCCTTTTTGCTTAAGGATTCAAGCTCCGTGTCACCAAAATCAATAGCTGCTCTTACAACTTCTTCTTTTTTCATGTCAAATTCAAGGACAGTGGTACGCCAGGAAAAAAAATCCGGTGCTTCTTTGAGGATTTTTGAAAGAGAAATACTGTTAATCCAGATTATTACAGGATTTTCAATGGTCAGAAAGCGCTCCCGCATCATATTCAAAAGAAGAAGCGCTTCAGATTTTCCCTCACTGGTCTTTTTCTCTATTGCTTTATCCAATCCAAAAACGAAGAATGCTACCTTTTTATTTCCTTTTATGTTTTGAGTATATAATTCCGATGCTTTCGCCTCGTTTAGCAACTTCAAAAGATCAGGAGAAGACTCACTCATGTTGATATCATAAATAAAAAGTTCGCCTTCCAGCCTTCTAACAGTCTCCGTATAGAGCGCATTGCAGAGAACTGGTTCATTGCAGCGCACAAACACAATTGTAAGGTCTTCCGAGATACTTAGTAGAGTAACCAATTTATCCAGTTTGTAAAAATGTTCAGGTTCAAGCTCCACGTTCACACCTCTTTTGAAGGCCTATAACATTGGTTTCATTTATTTCTTGTAATGCAAATTTGGATAAAAAATTTGGATAAATACAAAATCCATTTACTTTCCCCATCAGAGTATAAAAACAAAAATAGAATTAATCGCTGCTTGCATCCTGCTGTAGCAAATGTTTCTCTTCAAGAATAGTACGGACAATAGGATGCAGGTCACACCAATTTCTCCCGTTTGTATATTCCAGGACGCTCAGATTGTGAAGCAGGCCTACAAGACCCTGATCCCGTTTTATACTTTTGGAACGGGAAACTTCAAGAAGAACGTCATAGTCTTCATCGCTTAGCTGAGCCTGAAAAGTATTCTTGAGATCATTGACCACTTCTTCTGCAACAGCCTTATCAATAACCGTTTTTCCTCTCGTAAGGGCAGTGACAGCCGAATCTCGAATAATTCTGATATAGTCCCTCAGAACTCCCCCGCTCATATCAATGATATATTCAAGGGCTTCAGGTTCAAAAAGGTTAGAATTCACCCTTTTTGCGACGATCTCTTTCATGAGTGCACGCTCTTTTGATTCCCGGTTCACACTACCATCTGGTTCATGAACTTTGATATTGGGATACATGATATCGTCGCTGAAATTCATACGGATCTGTGTAAATCTGTCCGAACTTTTCAATGAGATCGGAAAAGTATATATGATCTTGCATATTGGCTGAGATAGCTGGGTACCATGATTCCCAAATAAATCAAGGGCTTTATCAGGATCAGATTTTTCCAGATTATCAATAATTACAAGCACTTGCTTTCCGGTATCTTCAATTTCAATAACAATATCATTGATGATGCTGATTAATTCTGAAACTCGAGGACCGATTTCTTTTCGAATTTCTTTTCTGGTTTCAGTTTCGTTTTTCATCCAGGTGAAAATATTGATAAGAGCAGGCAAGCCAACTCCAAAACCAAGACCAGCCTTTGTACTGGAAATTAGATTTTCCGTTATTGTCTGGCCCCATTTATTTGCTCGCTCAACTAAATCGCTTCTGAGAAATATTTTATTTACCTTAGAGCTTTCAATCAGTTGTGCGAGAATAGAAAGAAGTACATCAGTATAATTGATATCGTTCAGATCCAGCAAATCCAGAACATTATAGTTTACAACGAAAAACTTATCACTTAAATGTGAAACAAGTCGGTTTAAAGCAGTTGATTTTCCTGAACCCCTATGACCAGTGAACAGAATTTTAATTGGTTCTTCGGTCTCCAGTCCCAGCTCCAAGCGTGTTTTAAGCTTTGAAATCCGTGTCTCATTTTCCCCAATCTCAACATAGTATTTCTTCAGTTCCTCATCAAAAAGCGCCTTATCGGGGTTAAACAAGTGATAAACAGATTTCAGATCATCAGTCATTACCGAGACTTCCTGTAAAATGCTTAATTTGGGTTCTGTAACTAATCATTATTAAGAGTAATATTATAAGTATATGCCCGCTTTCAGAACTACAAAGGAAGAGGAATCAACTGCAGAAAGACATAGTAAGAGATCAGGAAGATAAAACAAAAAAGTAAAGACTAACAGGTCATAACCCTATAATTCAAGATATTGGGGACTTCTATTGACAAGTTTCTTCAACTTGAAAAGCTTCCAGAAGGAACCGAAAACTCGAAAGGAGCGGAAGATCGAACAGCTTCAACTATTGAATCTGCTTTCAGGTCCTCAAGTGCAAGATATTTGGCTCCAAGAGCATTGGAAATCTCCTGAGCAAGCCCAAATTTAATAATGCTGCTTTCCGTATCAATAACTGCCGATTGTATGCATTCCTTTCTGAACATGGAAGCTATTGTTTTTGTCTCCTGAAGAGGAGGTTCACCATTCATACTGACATTTGCCCTTCCGTCAGAGATCAGAACCATAAACGGACAGGTATCAGGATCGCGTCGGAGTTCTGCATGTATGGTTTCATAGCCTTTCATAAGCCCATGGGAAAGGGGAGTCTTTCCTCCGGTTGGCAGTTCCTCCAGATATTTTTGTGCCATTTCCACACTGGAAGTTGGTGGCAGCAACAGCTCTGCTCCTGTCCCCTTAAAAGCAATAAGCCCCACCTTATCACGTTTCTGGTAGGCGTCCATCAACATTGAAAGGACTGCACCTTTAGAAGCCACCATCCGCTGTTGAGCTCCCATTGAACCGCTGGCATCTACAACAAAAAGTACAAGGTTTCCTATCTTTTTCTCACGGACTTTTTGCCTGAAATCCGATTCATGAATTACTATGGAGTTTCCATTTTTTTCCCTTACAAGCTGATAAGGTGCAGCTGCCCTCAGGGTAGCATCAAAAGCAAGATCCGTGGTTTTTTCCTCGGGAATTCTACTCTTTATATACCTGCCCTGTTTGGATTTCGTCAGGGTTTTGCTGCGCCGACCTGATCCATTTCGGTTATTTCTGAGAAAATCGGGAGAAAACTGCTTTATCTGGTAACTCTCTCCTGTTGCAAAAATAGTTTCTGAGGAAGCATCCGGTTGTTCCCCGGTGCTGTCCTCTGGGTCATCTGATTTCTGCTCTTCGGGATGGACCTGTTCTTTTCCTGACTGCTCGTTATGCTCTTTTTTTTGTTGTTCATTTTTGTTTTTATTTTTATTTTTTTCTTTTTCTTTTTCTTTTTCCTTTTCTTTTTCCCTTTGTTTCTCTATACTCTCATTCAGTTTATCCTGCTTATCAGAATAATTATCAAACGGTTTTCTGCGCATACGGTGAGGAAGAACTAATTCTGCAGCTTCTTTTACATCTTCCTCAAGAACCTCAGTCCTGCCGTTGAAAGCTGCAAGCGTGATTGAGGTTTTCATCATCGTGATGTCTGCCCTGTGCCCATCGACTCCCATATCAACACAGATCTGGCTGATCAATTCAAGCATGCTGTCTGAGATCTTTACTTCAGGAAGTAATTTCTGCGCCAGAAGAATCTGTTCACAAAGCTCGGACTCTGCAGCCTGCCAGCTTGTCGCAAAAGCTTCAGGATCGGTCTCATAGCTGAGCCTGTACTTGATAAGTTCCACTCTTTGGGCTACATCCATGATTCCCTTTATGTCTACACATAAACCGAACCGGTCAAGTAACTGGGGTCGAAGTTCTCCTTCTTCAGGGTTCATGGTGCCTACAAGCACAAAATTCGCAGGGTGAGAGAAGGAAATTCCTTCCCTTTCAACAGTGTTTACTCCCATTGCTGCTGAGTCGAGGAGTACATCTACAAGATGGTCATCCAGAAGATTAATCTCATCCACGTATAGGATACCCCTGTGAGCATAAGCAAGTACACCAGGCTCAAAGCGTTTTTCTCCTTTCTTGATAGCATGTTCGATATCAAGAGTTCCTACAACCCGGTCTTCGGTGGCACTTACAGGAAGGTCCACAACCTTCATTTTTATAGAAGAACTCTTAAGAGTCCCGGCTTTTACCTTTTCCAGGCATTCTTCACACATTGCATTTATATCATGAGGATCGCAGCGGTATTTACAGCCTTCAACTACCTCGATTTCAGGAAGGAGATTGGCAAGAGCCCGGACTGCTGTTGACTTGGCAGTACCTTTTTCACCCCTGATAAGAACTCCTCCAACTTTCGGATTTATAGCGTTCAGGATAAGGGCTTTCTTCATTTTTTCCTGCCCTACTATTGCAGTAAAAGGGTAAACAGTAATGTTATGGTTTTTCATGGTTTAACCTCAATATATCTTTCAGTTTCCGAGAAGGTATTCTTCAACACTCATCGTCGGGGTCGTCCACCGAGTAACTGTAGGAAGAACAGAATCTACCTTTTCCACCTTATTCATGAAGGGGAAAAAGGTAACATTGAGATTATCTCCTGTTTCCTTTTCAAAAGATCCAAGATGGATTTCTTCCGTAACCTCAAGGTCCGAACCAAAATTGAGAGCATTTTCATTTTCAAGCCGGATTTTAGGGGAAGTTTCAACAACAGTAAGTGCCCCAAAGATATCCCCAACCTTTATGTTAAGAGGGCTTTCGGAAAAGTGTAGAGGATATTTTAGGCTTACACCAGAGCGTCCGTTTCCTTCCAGGACATTATTCACATATATGGAAAAGAGGGGGACATCAATACCATTTATTGTCTTATTGTACAGGAGAGTATGTGTACCCAGATCAGCTGACTTCCCGGGAGATATTATGCTTGAGTAAACAGCAGCATTATTTCTCAAAACTGTCAGGTGGACTTTATCCCACTCTATATCATCTACTCTCAGGGTGTATCCTTCTCCAAGGTCCCATTCGTCACCGGAATAGAGACATCTGCTATTGTCATCATCCATAAGGACATTTACAATTCCCTGATCGTCTCCAAGATATGCATATTTCTCACCATCCCATCCAAGCGCAGAATATCCGCCATCAAAAGCGTTTTCCCCATAATTCCTCATCTCCGGGTTTTTGTATGGAACCTTGACAGGTGAGGATTCATAAACCAGACCTCCTTCCGGAATCCAGTCGTCTTCAGCATCAAGATTAAGTTCAAGTCTTTCTGTACTGAAATTGTTTTCAAGATCATAATAGAGCATACCAAAAGAATCAGCTGTCCAGACGCAGGAGTCAGGAGAAGAATCCGAGCGATTTACAGTTAAAGATGTGCCTTTTATCTGATATGACTTGATAACGTCTTCAGTCATATTGTAAGAACATGCCCTGTATACATTATCAGCCACTCTGAAATCGATCAAATCTTTAAGGATTGTGACATAATCTCCAGGCTGCATCCTCATAGGCACTCTGTTTTTCAATTCGATCTTTTTATCTGTAACCTCAGTGACCTCGAAATTACCATACTGGTCCCCAACGTTAATCTCAATAGGTTCAGTCGAATACTGGCTTACACTTGAGAGACTCACAATTGGATCCTTACTGTCAAGAACCCGGCTAAGAGTTCCTTCCAGAATTGTATATTTAGTGCCGTTTATTGTAGCATTGAAGTTGAACTTTGAACCTTCTTCAAGAGATTCCGTAGTAACTGGGACGGAGTTTTGCTGAAGTTCAAGGAGAGCAGAATCATTGTTTACCCCCTGAAGCACCAGTTTGTAGCCATTTCCTAGATCATAATCATTCCCCCGTTGAAGATCACGACTTCCATAGCTAACCAGGTTCTCAGTAATCAACCCATTTTCAAAGACCTTGTATTTCTTCCCAAAGAAAGCCGTTGAACCATAACTGATTTTTGAGGTATAAGTTGCATTTCCCGTATTAATCAACCCATCTTCAGAGAAATTAAGCTCCAATGACTCATAGTATGTACCAGTAGAAGTTGAATAATAAAATCCAGGGCAATTTTCCCCATTAAGAATTGTATGTTCTCCGGCTGAAATATTTACAATAGGACCTCGTTGTTCAATAGCACCTTCAACAGGAGTAATAACAATTAAAATCAATGAGATAAGAAAAATAATATAAAAATCGATAAAAATTCTGGTTTTTTTGTTACCATTAGTCATAAATGTGAAAAATATGGTAGCAATATATATCAATTTCGTTTTTTAATTATGAAATGAAATTTACATATTATAAAATAATCTTTGGTGTTGGAGGAGAATACGATGAAAATAAGATTTATTTCGGAGAGTAGGCATCAAAACAACAATTAGTATTAGGCTTTATTGATAGTGAAGTGTAGAAAAGCACATTAAAAATAGACTAATTGTCGAATAGATAATTGACATAGTAACTTAGAATTATAGGGAAATTTGCTCAGATAAAGTAGTCATAATTTTTATTTAATTATTACTATATGAGATGATTTAAGAATATTTTCGAAATATTTATTAATCACTTTCTATAAGGGTCAATTATGATTTCCAGAAAGGCTATAATATTCGGATTTATAGTCCTGAGCCTTGCAGGCTTGATAATTTATTCTCAAATCGTGCCAGAGAAAAAAACCGTGTATCAGGAAGACTTCAAAAATTGTAATTCTGAAGGAGAGTTCCTAAGATGCAAAGATGGAGCACTGTACCTTGAAACAACAAATTCGGCACAGACAGGGGAAGGATTTTGGAGTAAAAATATGAGCCTGTCTCCAGGAAAAATTTCCTGGAACTGGAACGGACAGGATCTGGATAAATTTAGTCTCTGGTTAAAAGTGACATTCAGCGATCACAAATCCATTTACTATGTTGCAGCGGGAAGCATGAATCCACAATCCGAAGGTGAATATTATCGGGATCAGGAAAACCGAAGGCGATTTTCACCATCGATTATAATCTCAGGAATTCCAAGGAGTACAGTTGAAAGAAATCTCGTCGAAGATTATGAAAAATACTGCGGACCTGCTGAAAATATAAAGATTGAAAAATTGAGTGCAGGCTTTGGAGACAACAGTACGCAACATCAGAATATTCTGAGTATCTCAGACCTGAAGATATACGGATAATGACAAATGGTAATCAAAGGAGTCTAAAAATGAAAAAGAGTATTGTTGGGCTGATAACTATATTATTATTTCTATTTTTGGTTTCTTCGGGATGCGAATCTTCAAATACTGTAGCCTCCGGTGAAAATGGAAATAACAATAGCGAAGAGATATTAAAAAGTGATAGCGTTCAGGAAAGCGGCCAGCTGAGTCAGGAAAATCTAACTTCTTCAGAAAAATCTTCTCCTTACCTTTACTGGGAGTATGAACTTGGAGATATAACTCCAGAAAATCTCAGTGAAGGAAAATCGAATGTCCAGGACTGTGTGACATACTCTCAGGACGGGAAGTATGTAGCTGTTGGGACAGGGAAAAAACTGACAGTTATTGATGTGCCAGACAAAAAACTGCTATGGGAAAAGGCTTTAAAAGGAAATGTTTCAGACATTTCATTCTCGAAGAACGGGAAGTATCTACTCGCAGGGGAAAAGAGTACTGACGGATACATTTATTCTCTGGATGCTGGCACAGGAAATGAAATTCACAGCTATAGAAGCGCCGATGACCTGGGAACCAGTACGAACTCAAAATATCAGCCCTGCATATACAAAATAACGACTGCTGATGATGCTGTATACATTGCAGCAGGGCGATACTGGAAAGAATCCGGGTATGGGCTGGCTTCAAGGGTGTACAGGTTCAACCCGGATGGCACCCTTTCCTGGAAACTGCCAGCAAACGAAAACTATGCTCAGAGTGTAAACTGGATCGATTCAAGCCAGGACGGAAAAAATGTAGTTTTTTCAACCGGAGACTGGACAAACTCCCTTGGATTTGATGCAGTCGTCTATTCCGTAGATGACAGTGGGAATCTCCGCTGGAAATACGAAATTTCGCCTCTCAAACCTTACTTTGTTTCAGCAGCCATCTGGCACGGGCTTGATATTTCAGATGATGGGTCCATGGTAACTGCCTATACAGCGGATGGAAGAAAATACCTGTTTTATGATTCCGAGATGATGAAACCGGGAGACGGAAAAACAGCATGGGACATGAAAACCCCTGGGGACGGGAAGGCATCATGGGACACCTATGATTGGCAATCCAATGTAACAGTTCCAGAAGAGGTAGAGGGAAGTTACATCTATGCCTATGGGGAAGCTGCAAAAATTTCCAGTAAAAATGAGACACTTTACCTTACAGGAGCTACACTTCCTGCATATTATCCCGACAACATATCGGTAGCATATCCCCTTGAGAATACTCTTGTATCAAGTGATGTTGAGAAAGGAGACACTTCATGGACATATTCACTTGGAGGACGCTGTGCAGGGATTTTCTTTTCTCCGGACAACAGATTCTTTGTCCTGCCAGTCGGGAAAGATTTGTCCTCAGGCAATACTCAGGTTCAAGGAATTCGTGTTTTTGACAACCAGAAATCCGGAAACGGTAATTCAAGGTTAATCTGGAAATTTAACACCGAGGGCGTTGTTGTAGATGCTGCGATTTCTTCCGACTGCACAGTTGCTGCAGTTGAAGCCCCTCTAAAGCTTGAAAATGGGGATGTAATTGGAAAACACAGGTTAATAATTGTCAGGTGAGAAAATGAAATGGAAAATTTTGATCGTCCTGCTTATTCTAACTGTAATTACTGCCGGATGCGCTGAAAAAAGCCAGAATTCCGAGAACAACAGCAAAGATGTTCAGACTTCCGAAGGTGTTCAAAGCATAGAGGGAAGTAGTAATTCCGAGACCGGGGCACCCATAGATTCAATAGTCTTTTCCAGGACAGGAGCGATGATTACTCTAAAAGAAGAGGCAGACATATCACAGGTAAAAATTTCTTCGGCTAATAGTTCAACAGAATCGATAGATGTTGGAAAAACAGAGAACCAGGCCTTTGTAGCTTTTGACTGGGAACCCAATACACAATACAAGTTTGAAGTGATCACAGGCGACGGGGCAAAAAGTGATCTGGAAGTGTATGCTCCTGAAAAACCTGCTTTGAAAGAAGAGTACGCTATAAAACTTGAGGATGTTACTCCCGGGTCGATAGATAAAACTACAGAAAATGTAGAAGGCATGATTAAATATTCTCCTGACAGCAAGTACCTTGCTATCGGAACTCAAGGAGGTTCTCTGAAACTTATAGAGCTTGCAACAGGTGAAAAGGTTTGGGAAATACAGCTTGTTAAAGGCATAGCTGATGCAAGAATTTCAGATATAGAGTTTTCAGGGGATGGAAAACGTCTGATTGTAGGAGAAGATAGTCCGGATGCTTTTATTCACTGCTTTGATTTAAATGGCACTGAAATCTGGAAATATGGAGCAGGTCAGGATCTGGGTTCAGATCTTGACCACATGCCAGCCATGAAAAAAATAAAGCTGGATTCAAAAGGGAACATCTATGTTGCTGCCAGTAGAGCTTGTGGCTACATAGGAGAGAAATATAAGTATTTGGGAAGAGTTTACTCTTTTGACTCCGAAGGTAATTTGCGCTGGAAATTCCCTGAATCCGAACTGATGGACTCCGGAGTTACATGGATAGATAACACCCCTGACGGAAAATACGCTGTTTTCGGGACGACCTGCTTTACAAACGCCGACAAATGGAAAGAAGGAACTGTACATGTTCTGGATGGAAATACCGGAAAAGAATACTGGAACTATTCAATCCCGCCCCTTGAGCCATTTTTTGACTATTCAGCCATATGGTATAGTACCCAGATTACTCCTGATGGTAATAATATAATAACAATGACCAGTGACGGGCGAGCCTTTTTATTTGACAATTCCAAGATCATGGAAACCGGTGTACCAGAAGTAAAATGGCAGGAAAACATTTCAACCCCGGTTGTAGTAAGCGGAGTCCCTATTTACGGCAGTGCGAATTATGCATATATTATCAACAATACCCTTATTTTCTCAATAGGCAGCACTTTCTCCAAAGACAAAAACAACGATGCTCCTATAGAACATCCCAACGGAAACAGCCTCTTTGCCTATGATACCAACGGCAACCTGCTGTGGAAATGGAGAGTGGACGGCTATGCAGGGGAATGTGCAATGAATGACAGGTATCTCGTTGTCCCTATAGCCCAGAACCTGGTGACTAAGGATAGAAGTGCTCACGGAGTGTATGTCTTTGACGTATCAAAAAGTGGAGGTTCAAATTCTAAACTTGTCCAGGTTTATAATACAAAGGGAATTACAATAGCGGCTGATATCTCCCCTGATGGAAAATATATTGCAGCTATGGAAGCTCCTGCAAGGCTTGATGACGGCACAGTGCTGGGAGAGTACAAAGTGCATGTTCTTACGTAAGAGGAGAAAAATATGAAAATTGTTTCAATAACATGGAATTCCTACATTCCCACTCTCCGCAAAGCCGCCAACGATCTTGGTATAGAGCTTGAAGCCCACTATTCAAAGATTCTGGAAGATAATCCGGAAGAAGCTGAGAAGGTTCTTCTTGCATGCGAACATGCGGATGCGGTCTTTCTATACTATACATCAACCCCTTTCTGGGAAGATTTCTATGAAAAGCTTGAACCGTTAAAAAAGAGGGTACCTGTAATCTGTGTAGGGAGTGATCCTTCCTCACTTACCCTCTCTTCGGTAAAACTTGAGATTGCAGCTACATGCTTTTCTTATATCATCTATGGAGGACAGGAAAACTTTGCCAATATGCTGCGCTATCTCTTAAAGGAAGTTTTTGGATGTGAGATTGAAACAAAACCTCCTGAAAAGATACCATGGGATGGATTATATCATCCGGATGCAGAGAAAATATTCTCAAACGTTGAAGAGTATCTCAACTGGTACGGGCCTTTGAAAGATAAAACCGTGGGGCTGCTTATCTCCAGGACTTCCTGGGTAAATAATGAACTTGAGATAGAGAAAAACCTGATAAAAAAGTTGGAAAATCTCGACCTGTCAGTTGTCCCTGTTTTTGCATATTCTTTGAAAGATAAAGAACTTGGAAGCAGGGGAATGAATGAGGTCATAGAGGATTATTATATAGAAAACGGCAGGACCATTATAGATTGCCTCGTAAAGCTTTCTCCATTTTTTATTGCAAGCAGTAAAACCGAAGAGAGAAATGCATCGTGCGCAGCAAAAGGCATAGAGGTCCTGAGAAAACTTGACGTCCCTGTTTTCCAGCCTGTAACTTCACACTATATGACTATTGAGGAGTGGCAGGAGTCAATGGGATTAAGCACTGAGATCGGATGGAGTGTGGCCCTCCCGGAGTTTGAAGGCGGAATTGAACCCATCATGATAGGAGCAGGTAAAAAAGAAGGAAATTACATGGAGCGTTTTCCTATCGAAGAACGCTGCTCAAAACTTGCATCCAGAATTTTAAAATGGGCCAAACTCAGGAAAAAACCGGTTGACCAGAGAAAAGTTGCCTTTATCCTGCACAACAGACCCTGCACAGGTGTTGAAGGTTCGGTAGGAGACGCTGCAAATCTTGATTCTCTCGAAAGCGTGGCAAGGATACTTAACCGGATGCAGGAAGCAGGCTATGCTGTCAATCCTCCTGAAAACGGAAAAGACCTGATTGAAACCATTCTCAAGAGAAAAGCAATTTCCGAGTTCAGATGGACTCCCATTAATGAGATAGTGAAAAACGGTGGAGCCCTTGCTTTTGTGGAAAACGAAGAATACGAGAAATTTTTCAATACCCTGAATCCAAAAGTAAAGCAAAGAGTAATTGAGAGCTGGGGAAACCCTCCTGGAGAAGAAGTAGATGGCATCCCTGCAGCCATGGTCTATGATAATAAGATCGTTGTGACAGGAGTGCAGTATGGAAACGCTGTGGTCTGTGTGCAGCCAAAGCGAGGATGTGCAGGTGCCAGGTGTGATGGAAAAGTCTGCAGGATCCTGCACGACCCGGAGGTTCCACCAACCCATCAGTACCTTGCGACCTACAGGTATCTTGAAAACACCTTTGGAGCCGATGTACTCGTACATGTGGGAACCCATGGGAACCTTGAGTTCCTGCCGGGAAAAGGAGTCGGGCTTTCAGGAGATTGCTATCCTGATATAAGTATAGGGACAATTCCCCATCTCTATATCTACAACTCTGACAACCCTCCGGAAGGTACAATTGCCAAACGCCGGAGCCTTGCTTGTTTGATAGACCATATGCAGACTGTCATGACCTCAGGAGGGCTTTATGAAAACCTGGCCGAACTTGACAGGCTGCTTGGGGAATACGAACAGGCGAAACACGATAAGGGACGTGAGCATGCCCTGAAGCACCTGATCCTTGATGAGATCAAAAAATCGAATCTGAATTCCGAGATAAAAGCCGATGACCAGACTCCTTTTGAAGAGGTAGTAAGAAAAGCGCATGAAGCTCTTGGAAAAATAAGGAATACCCAGATCCAAAGCGGGATGCACATCTTCGGACAGATGCCTGAAGGCGAGAAAAAAGTTGAATTCATAAACTCGATTTTAAGGTATGATGACCAGGGAAGTGTGGGAAACAAAGTCTCAATTAGAAGGTTGATGGCAGAACTTCTGGAACTTGACCTTGATGAACTGATCTCTGACCAGAGCCTGATTTCCGAAAACGGAAAATCAAACGGACAGTTGCTTGAAGAGATAGATTCACTTTCCAAAGACTTTATAAGAACATTTATAAATAACCCGGAAAAAGAGCCAGCCCTGGTAATCAAAGAGATTTTTGAAAGAAAAAGCTTTGAAGAGCATAATGTCAACAAAGAGATAAATAACCCTGAAATAGAGCCAACCAGGATAATAGAAGAGATTTTTGAAGGAAAAAGCTTTGAAGAGCAGGAAATTAAAGATCTAAGTATAAATCCCGCACTTCTTCAGGATGCCGCTTCGATCTGCAATAGAATCCTTGACCTTGAATCAAGAATAGATGATTCCCTTGAAATTGAAGCACTTTTGCACGGTTTTGATGGAGGATACATCCCTGCCGGTCCTTCAGGTCTCATCATGCGTGGAAGAGATGATGTACTGCCAACAGGCAGGAATTTTTATTCACTTGACCCAAAAAGGATTCCGACAAAAGCTGCCTGGAGAGTAGGACAGCAACTCTCAGGGGTTCTGATTAATAAGCACATTGAAGACGAAGGCCGGTATCCTGAGAATGTGGGATTTTACTGGATGGCAAACGATGTAATGTGGGCTGATGGAGAGGGAATGGCCCAGATAATGAGCCTGCTTGGGGTTGAACCACTCTGGTTAAACAATGGACAACTGAAAGGGTTCTCCGTGATCCCCCTTGAAGAATTGGGCAGGCCCAGAATTGACGTTACGGTCCGAGTTTCCGGAATTCTGCGGGACAATTTCCCAAACTGTCTTGAGGTTATAGACGAAGCAATCCAGGCTGTGGCTTCTCTTGATGAACCTGAAGAGATGAATTATCTAAGAAAACACAGCCTTCAGATGGTTGAAGAAGGAGCGAATTCCAGGGATGCTACTTTAAGGATCTTTTCTAGCAAACCCGGGACTTATTCGGCAGGAGTTCAGCTTGCAGTCTATGCAAGTGCCTGGAAAGATGAAAAAGACCTGGCAGACATCTTCCTTTACTGGAATGGGTATGCTTATGGAAAGGACGTAAAAGGCAAGGAAGCTCACACTCAGCTTGCTTCAAGCCTTAAGACTGTAGATGCCACCTTTAATAAAGTGGTAAGTGACGAGTACGACCTTTTAGGATGTTGCTGTTACTTTGGGGTCCACGGAGGCTTTACAGCTGCAGCCAAGCAGGCTTCCGGAAGAGATGTAAAAGTTTACTTTGGCGATACTCGAGAACCTCAGCACGTTGAAATCCGGGACATGGCTGACGAAATGCGAAGGGTCGTAAGAGCCAAGCTTTTAAATCCAAAATGGATTGAAGGCATGAAACAGCACGGATATAAAGGCGCACAGGACATTTCTAAAAGAGTTGGAAGAGTCTATGGCTGGGAAGCCTCCACCCAGAAAGTGGACGACTGGATTTTTGATGATATCACAAAGACCTTCGTGCTTGATGAAGAAATGCGCCGCTTTTTTGAAGAGAACAATCCCTATGCCCTTGAGGAAATGTCCAGACGGCTCCTTGAAGCGCAGTCAAGAGGACTCTGGGATCCTGACCCTGAGCTTCTTGAAGAACTGAAAAAATCCTATCTTGAAATCGAGAGCTGGATGGAAGAACTGGCAGGAGAAGGAGAATTTCAGGGTGGAGCTGTTGATATAATTAGTTCTGAAGACGTCCCTGACTGGGACGCAAAAATGAAGGAAATCCGAAAAATTCTCAAATAAAAAAAGGTAGTGGAATGAAAAAAATAGGTTTTCTCCTCCTTGTACTTGTGTTAATCATACAACCCGTAGCTGCACAGGTTCAGCAGGAGGATTTCAAACCTGAAGATATGACCACATTCACAATTCAGGTTCCTCACGGGGTAGAAGGAAATGGTCTTGCAGTTGGGAACAGTACACTCTCTGCATATCTTTTCTTTGAAAGCTATTATGACGGCAATATGAATGTGACAGTGGAACTTGACTTACCGAAAGGTTTTGTGCTTCACGAGCCCTCGGTGAATTCATTTTCACTTCAGACCGAATATGACGACTGGTACAGGCTTGTTGACTTTTATATACCTGCGGATACCCCCTGTGGGGTTTACAACATAACTGCAAAAGCAGTTGTTGATGTTAAAGGAACAAAACATACTATTGTGCGTACAACCCAGCTTAAAGTTGCTTCAAAAGAAGAAGTCGCAAATGACGTTTCAGTATCCCAGCTCATAGTACCGTCAGACGAAGACGGATATGGAGATCCCAGCCATCCTTCCAATACCCTTGTTGTCCAGGAAACATCCCCTGCACTCAAAAAGCTGCTAGAGGTTACAGACCTGAAGACAGAGAAAGAGGAACTCACTTCAACTGACATGGGGATAGAGCTTACCAATACCGGAAATAGTACAATTCCTTTAATAGTCACATATGACATTCTTGACATAAAAACCGGTGAACCTGTAAAAGCTTTTAAGCCCGATATTATGGGAATGAAAGCAGACACCTTGTGCTATGCCACTGTAACCCTTTCTCCAGGATCAAGTTCACTGATAAGCCTGCCTATATATATATCTCCGGATGCGATGGGGGGAGACTACCTTCTCAGAGTTAAAGTAAAACTCACAGGCACTGACTGGATTGCAGTAACAAAAGATCAAAAAATTACTGCAATCTCAAGACGGTGGGGACCTATAATAACTACGTTTGCCGCCTCTTTACTCGGAATTACTGCTCTGGGCTTTTTTTTCTCAAGACCCAGGAAGATTATGGACAGGTTTAAAACCCGCAATCTTGTGCTAATTGCCCTTTTCGGCACGGTTTCTTTTGCAGCGATAAGCCTGCCTATGACCATCCTGTGGGATTTATCCCATGCAATCTTCGGACCATTCAGTTTCCTGTTCACAGGACTCTTCAATGAGATTCTTCTTTACATGCTCATTACCTCTCTTGTAGTCCTGATTCCAAAACCGGGAGTAATAAGCCTTTTTATGATGGTCAGGTTTCTACTTGGAGGTTTCATAACAGGTAGTTTCACACCTATAACTTTTATAACACTGTCAATCAACGCGATAATCCTGGAATTTTTGCTGTATGTTGCAGGTGTAACCGGTAAAAATCCAGCTCCAGATAACAGGTTGAGAATGGGAATTATTTGCGGATTTGCTGATGTGATCAGCGGATATGTGTCCTTCAGTGTATGGATGGTCCTCTACAGACTTTTCTACAGCAACTGGTACATAGCTGTAAATCTACTGATCGACGGGTTCCTCTACACATTCATAGGAACCTGGTTCGGAATAAGCCTTGGAAATAGACTAAAGAAGGTGGTAGAGTGACACTAACCGTGGTCAGGCTTTCATTTGGAAAAGCTTGCGACATTAATCGGGGGTTTTCGATCAAACCTTTTCTCAAAAGGCTTGTGGTCAGGTTTTCATTTGGAAAGGATTGCGACATTAATCGGGGATTTTCGCTCAAGCCTTTTCTCAAAAGGCTTGTGGTCAGGCTTTCATTTGAAAAGGATTACGATATTACTCGGGGGTTTTCGCTCAAGCCTTTTCTCAAAAGGCTTGTGGTCAGGCTTTCATTTGGAAAGGATTGCGACATTAATCGGAATTTTCGCTCAAGCCCAACCGTTGCGCCGGTTGATCACGCCGCCGTAAAGGTTTTTCGATCAAGCCTTTTTTGAAAAGGTTTGCGGGCAAGCTTTCCCTTGAAAAGGTTGTGGTATAATGATAGAAATCAAAGACCTATGGTACACATATCCAGGAAGATCGGAACCGACTTTAAAGGGAATCAACCTTAGAGTCGAAAAAGGAGAATTTGTTCTCCTTACAGGACCTACTGGATGTGGAAAAAGTACTTTATTAAAAACATTAAACGGAATTATCCCCCATGAATCTGGAGGAATATTATCTGGAAGTGTGAAAGTCAAAGGGATGGAAACTACTGATTCAAACCAGATGGAAATCTCGAAAGAAGTAGGCCTTGTGTTTCAGAATCCAGATGACCAGATCTTTTCTACAATAGTTGAGGATGAAGTAGCTTTTGGGCCTGAAAACCTCTGCTTTGAGCAAAAAGAAATTGATAAAAAGGTAACAGAAGCCCTGCAAATCGTAGGGATGTCCGATCACAGGCTGGACTCGACAAATTCACTTTCCGGTGGACAGAAACAGAGGATCTGCATTGCAAGTATGCTTGCAATGGAGCCTGAAATCCTTGCCATGGATGAACCTGTAAGCCAGATGGACCCCATGGGTACGCACGAAGTCCTGAATACGGTAAGGGAACTCAACAGAAAACTGAAAACAACTATTCTGCTGGTTGAACACAGACTACATGAGCTTGCACCCTTTGTAGATAGAGTTGTTATAATGGACAATGGAAAAATAGTCTTTGATCAGCCCGCCTCAAAAGCCTTTGATAATCTTGAGATCTTTTACAGGCTTGGACTTCGAATTCCTGAACCAGTCGAGCTCTGCCATAGCCTTGGAATCAAAGCCAGCCCTTTGAGTGTCAACGGAGCTCTTGCTGTACTAGACAGAGAAATTAAAGAAAATAATAGAATCCCTCAACAATTTCTTCAGAATCCAGATAAAAATCCTGTAACCAAGACTAGTTCAAAGAAAACCAGTTCAAAGAAAGCTTCCGTTGAAAATAATACTCATGGAAATAATGATTCTGAAAACAATGCTCATGGGAATAATGCTCATAGGAATAATGATTCTGAGAACAATGCTCATGGGAATAATGCTCATAGGAATAATGATACTGAGAACAATGCTCATGGGAATAATGATCATGGGAATAATGATCATGGGAATAATGATTCGATTATTTCCATTCAGGACCTATGGTCAGGATATGAGAAAAACAAGATGGTATTGAAAGGAATAAATCTGGAAATCCGTAAAGGTGAAAGAGTTGCGATTATGGGCACAAACGGCTCGGGTAAGTCAACTCTGCTTTTACACCTTGCAGCAATTCTCAAACCAGATAAAGGAAGTGTGAGGGTTTTTGGGGAGGACACAAGATCCAAGAATCCATACTCCTTTGCAGGTAAGGTCGGATTTGTGTTTCAGAACCCTGACCTTATGCTCTTCTGTGATTCAGCTGAGGAAGAAGTAAGGTTTGGACCTGTTCAATTAAAATACAGCAATGTTGACGAAAGAGTAAGAAACTCTCTTGAAGCCATGTCAATTCTGCCTCTCAGGAATGACCTCCCACAAGCTCTGAGCAGAGGGCAAAGACTCAGGACAGCCGTTGCGTCGGTACTTTCCATAAATCCAGAACTTATTCTTCTCGATGAACCCACAACAGGGCAAGATAAAGTGAATATAGAACAGATGATGGATTTTTTCAAAAACAACAATTCGACACTGATTTTCTGCACGCACGATATTGAGGTAGCTATGTCCTATGCCACAAGAATCCTGGTAATGAATGAAGGGCAGATCATAGCAGACGGAAAGGGAAAAGAAGTTATAAAAGACACTGAAATTCTCAAGAAGGCCTCGCTTACCCAGCCTCCGGTTGTTGAGATTGCAAATTATCTGGGAATCAATGCCTTTTCAGTTAAAGAACTTGTGAAAACGCTGACTTCCAGAAGTGTTGAAGAGATAAACTCCGAAAGTGTTGAAGAGATAAACTCCGAAAGTGTTGAAGAGATAAACTCCGAAAGTGTTGAAGGAATAAACTCTGGAAGTGTTGAAGAGATAAACTCCAGAAGTATTGAAGGGATAAAGTGTTAAGGGGATATTCCGGATGATAGGTGCAAGATCAATTGCAGAACCAACAATTAAAGATACGGTTATTCACAGGATGGATCCACGGGCTAAGATCCTTATCCTGATTTCCACTGTTTTTGTCGCTGTGTCCCTGGATAACCAGAAAACAATGTTTTTGTTGTTTCTGATCATACTCTCAGGATTCGTAATTGCAAAAATGCCGGCAATAAAGATAAAGACCCTGGTGATATTACTTATACTTTTGATCTGGGGAACTATTTACTCACAGGCTCTCTTTTATTCTCAACTCCCGAGAACTGTGATTTTTACCATAATTCGTCCCGATTTTCCGGTATTAGGATGGTTGACAGGAGGCGGTCTGTTCGTATATGAGGAAGGGCTTCATCATGGCGCAGTTCAGGGCCTTAGATCTGCTTCAATCCTTTCTCTTGGACTGTTAATGTGCTGGACCACTGACTCAAGGGATATGTTAAACGGTCTGGTAGGACTCAAGGTGCCTTACAGCGTAGCTTTTATGGTGATCACAGCAGTAAGATTTTTGCCAATAATAATTACTGAAGTAGCTACTGTGATAACAGTCCAGCGGCTCAGAGGGTTTAATCCGAAAAAGTTTGGGTCAGGAATCATAAAAACATTACTCAATATATTGACCCCGACTCTTGCAAACTGTGTAAGGAGAACCGGAACCCTTGCAGTTTCAATTCAGAGTCGGGCTTTTCGGGCAAATCCCGATCGGACATCTCTCAAAAAACTGGAGTTTTCAAACATTGACAAAATAATGATTACAGTATTTGTTTTTGCAGCCATAAGTATTGTTGTCATAAAACTTCTTTACAATATGTATACAAGTGGAATTTATTATACTTCAAGTTTAAGACCTGTTTATGCAATTGCAGGGGGATACCTTTGATAGAAATAAGAAAATTATCCAGATACTTTGGAAACCTGCTTGCTGTTGACAATCTTGATCTTGATGTCGGAAATGAGATTTTTGGTCTTCTTGGTCCTAATGGAGCAGGCAAAAGTACGACAGTTATGATGCTTACAACTCTACTAAAACCCAGCAGTGGGACTGCAAAAGTCTGCGGATATGATATAGTAAAAGAGTCCAAAAAAGTAAGGTCAAAGATAAGCTATGTACCCCAGGATATGGCAGTTGATCGAAAACTCACAGGCAGGGAAAATGTACTGCTTTATGCGAAACTCTATGGCATCCCTAATAGGAATTCAAAGGTAGATGAAGTGATTGAAATGATGGGGCTTTCAGATCGTGCCGACGACCTTGTAGCAACATACTCCGGAGGAATGAGAAGGCGTCTTGAACTTGCTCAGGCGCTTGTGCACGAACCTGAGGTCCTGTTTCTGGATGAGCCGACCCTTGGACTGGATGTGAGTGGCAGAAAGAAGATATGGGAGCATATCAGGATGCTCAAGGCCGAAGGGATGACCATCTTCATGACTACGCACTACCTCGAAGAGGCCGAAAAATACTGCAACAGGGTTGCTATTATCGATAAAGGACGAATCGCAGTTATCGGCTCTCCTGAAAACCTTACACGCTCCATAGGGGAACATGCCTCCCTTAATGACGTTTTCCTTGAAAACGTTAAAACTCCTGAAGAGCAGGCAGGGTTTAATTCAACCCAGTTCAGAAACCTCCTGAGGCGAAGATGATGAAAGCAGTATACTACTATTTTGAGAGGGACCTTGTAAAATGGCTAAGAGGAAGGGTTACCGTTATTTCCTCACTTGTAATGCCTGCAGCCTGGCTGGTATTTGTAGGGCTTGCCTTGCCAACAAAGTTTACGGATAATTACCTTGAATATATAACCCCTGGCATTCTTGTCATGACTATGCTTTTTTCTTCCCTGCAGGGAGGATCTCTTATGATTTTCGACAAGATACTGGGTTTTTTGAATAAGTTCCTTGCCATGCCCTCGCCACGAGAAAGCATGCTTTATGGAAAAATCCTATTTATCAGCGTAAGAGGCTTGATGCAGGCAACTGTGATACTCATAATAGCTACTCTTCTTGGGGTAAGGATATTGAGCCCTGTGCAGATAATTTTAATATATTTCACACTGTTTTTGTTTTCAGTATTTTTTTCTGCGCTCTCAACTATGATAGGAATGTACTTAAGTGACCATGACAGCTATGCGGCTGTTAACAGCATGATCAGCATGCCTTTGTTCTTCACCAGCAGTGCACTTATGCCCTATGACGTCATGCCTGCATGGTTGAGGTTTCTGGCCAGGCTCAATCCTGTAAGTTATGCAATAGACAGCACAAGAACTCTGTTTGAAGGTGGAATGCCTGTTCATGGACTCATAAGCCTGGCCATAGGAGCCGGAATTATGGTACTTCTTGGGACCTATCAGTTCAGGAAGGCATTTGTATGAAAAATAGGAGAAGGAAAAATAGGAGAAGAGTGGAGTAAAAAAGCAAAAAAGGAATTTAACCTAAATTCAGCAGGTCAACATAAGGAATTTAAATATTTTTCATGATATCGTTTTAGAACATTTGATAAATTTGCATTAGATTTAAAACTGGTTAACTTGTAGCTTAACTCCCACGACACATATAAACACTGAATCATTTTTCCATTAAAGTTTAGTATGAGAGATTATGTTTGGATCATATGTAAACCTCACAACTGCACACAATAAGGGATCATCATTTTAAAATCGCCATCTGCAAAAATTATCGAAAATGAAATGTCGACCTGCCGAATCTAGGTTCTTATCTGAACCTCGACCTTTCCAGCAGCTTCGCCCTTGGCAACCTTGTCCTGTAATGCCCTAATTTCCGTGATTGAGAGTTTTTTCACGTGCTTGCTTCGTTTTGATTTATGACACCTTCGATATTAGCAGATAACGAGTTTTCTGAATCGTCTATAGTCCCGTCAATCGGTGACTTTATGACAATTCCACTTGGTATCAGGTTCTTAGTAGCCCTCGATCGTTCTTCCATGTCTCTCCATAATCGTGAGAGTACGCTATAATCAAATCGCCGTCTTGAACCTCCGTGAGTAAACATTATACTCTGGTTCGGTTGCAATAGTATATGATACGCCGAAATCCTGAGACACTGTATAATCTGTATATAGAACGCTCAACAGGTTCAGATAATTTATAATTTCATGGTCTTGCATCTGAAAATCTTGTTTATCGGTTGATACTCGGTAATATATACGATTATTTCTTCACTTTCTGAAAAGGGTGAGACTTGCCATATCGTTCCTCGATGAATTTCGGTACCGTACCTTTTTTCCAACCTTTAGAGCTTGCTATAGCCTGAGGAACTGTGCTTATTATCATTTCAAGATAAACTAACTCAAATTACATAATTTTTATAAAAATTTTAATTTAAATGGAAAAGTTTAAGGATGTAACTAAATTCTAATTATTAACATTTTTTAATTGAAAAATAAGTAAAAGAATAGGAGTAGGATAATGAAAATTAACAAAAAGTTATATTCAGTAGCCTTAGTATCAGTGGTTCTGGTTTTATTTTTAATTTTGGTTTCGTCTACGGCATCGGCATCTATTATTAAAACTAAACTCACAAATAATGTACTTACGGCAGATCCTGTTATTTATGGTAACAAAATAGTATGGACAGAGACACAGAATGGGTCTAATATCTATCTATTTGATCTTTCTACCAAAAAGAAAACTCAAATCACAACGAGTGGATCGGCATATTCACCGGATATCTATGATAACAAGATAGTTTGGCAGGATACTCAAAATGATACGTCCAATATCTATATGTATGATCTTTCAACTAAAAAGAAAACTCAAATCACTACTAGTGGAACTGCATATTATCCCTCTATATATGGAAATAATATAATATGGGATGATGATCGTAATTATGATGACAATAAGTATTCTATTGATCCTCTTTATGATGTTTACGCTTATGACATCTCCACTAAAAAAGAAACTGAAATTGCCACACTTAATTTGTCATGTGATATTTATGGCAATAAAGTAGTGATGCTTAGATCTATTGGCGATGGACCTATTAGCGATAACAATGTCTACGTTTATGATCTATCCAACAAGAAGGCAACTCAGATAACCACTGATGGATATAATGGAGGTCCTGCTATTTATGGCAACAAAATAGTATGGACTCATTACATCGATGATATGGCATATTCCAAGATCTATATGTATGATTTGTCCACTAAGAAAAAAACTCGGATAAGCACCAGTAATATTGGGTGCAATGCTCATATCTATGGTAATAATATAGTGTGGCTGGATAATCGCAATGGAAATTGGGATATCTATGCTTTTGATCTTATTACTAAACAAGAAACCCACACTACTGATAAGACAGATCATGATCAACCTGCTATATACGGAAACACAATCGTCTGGACAGATTTTCCCAGTGAAAAACCCAGTGTCTATATGGGTACTATTAGTTATTTTCCTGTAGCTGCTTTTACCGCATCACCTACCTCTGGAAAATATCCTTTGGATGTGAAGTTTACTGATAAGAGCACAGATGCACGTTATTGGTCCTGGAACTTTGGTGACAAAAGCACTTCAACAGCCAGGAATCCAACGCACAAGTATACTAAAGCCGGAAAATATAAGGTCAGCTTAACAGTAAAGAATGCTGCAGGCAGCAATACGACAACAAAAAAGAATTACATAACCGTTACAACTCCTGTAAAACCGGTTGCTGCATTTTCTGCGAAACCAACCTCAGGAAACGCTCCACTCAAGGTACAGTTTACTGACAAAAGCACAGGGTCACCAACTTCCTGGAAGTGGAGTTTTGGAGATGGAACGTACTCAACCTCTAAGAGTCCTTCACATACATACAAAAAGGCAGGAAAATATACGGTCAGCTTAACAGTAAAGAATGCAGCTGGAGCAAATACGAAAACGATAAAGAACTATATTGTTGCAAAAGAGTTGAAAGCTCCAGTTGCTGCTTTCTGTGCATCACCAACTTCAGGAAAAGCCCCCCTGAAGGTGCAGTTTACTGATAAAAGCAGCAATAG
>Ga0183101_1000129_pt5 | contig 36622 bp, 36 predicted proteins | sample Biomet3_FD_127790 | JGI IMG/M metagenome (GOLD analysis project Ga0183101, IMG submission 127790) | Microbial communities from bioreactor (seeded with sewage sludge) at LBNL, California, USA - Biofuel metagenome 3 | ecosystem: Engineered > Bioreactor > Anaerobic > Unclassified ... | reverse complement strand
CTGGATCGCATCGAGATTGCCGGCCGCGACCATCACGAACTTGCAGGGGACCGGCTCGGTCCGGACCATGGCGCCGCTCGAACGCTCGCTCTGGCCGGTGATGGGAAACTCCCCTTCCTGGAGTGCAGTGAGCAGATTCTGCTGCGAGTGGGGATCGAGCGTATTGATCTCGTCGATGAAGAGGACGCCGCCGTTCGAGCGGTGGATGGCGCCTGCCTCGACCCGGTCGTGCGCCGGGGTTTCGAGTCCGCCGCTCTGGAACGGGTCGTGCCGGACATCGCCAAGGAGCGCTCCCGCGTGGGACCCGGTCCCGTCAATGAAGGGCGCGGCGCTCTTTGCATCGTTCGAGACGAGGAGCTTGGGCACCATCGCTTCCTCGCGGGGCGTTGTGTAGCGCAGCGCCAGAAAAACAAAGGCGGCGGCAATGACACCCATCAGCCACTGGTAGGTGATGAACGCGTACCCGATGATACCGATAATGAGGATCAACAGCAGCGTGTTCCGGAACTGGATCTTCTTTTTTGCCTCGGCCTTGTGGGCGGCAACGATCTGCTTGCCCCGGCCTGCGGCAACGGTCCGGATGATCGGGTTGTTGGAGTCGTCCGAGTTCGGATAGACCAGGATATCCTGGAGTTCCTCTTTTGGCAGGAGCTGGGCCATGGCTTTTGCAAGCATCGACTTACCCGTGCCCGGGCTCCCAATCATCATGACGTGCCGGCGCTGGGTGGCGGCCTTTTTGATGACTTCGACCGCACGCTCCTGGCCGATGACCTGGTCGATCAGTTTTGCCGGGACCTCGATCTGGGAGGATGCCCCCTCGACCACCGGTGCTGCCGGCTGTGCCGCTTCAGGTGCTGCGGCTGCCTGCCCTGCCGCAGGCTCCGGCGCCGGGCTCACGGGAGCCTTCTCATCCTGCACCGGTACTGTTTGATCAGCGTTTTCCATTGGAGATTTTCCTCACTACAAACCGTGGAGTGTCAGTATACGTGGATTTTCCATATATTTTGACGCATGATAGTTTAAGTAGTTTGTAGCGTATGCAAAAGCCGGCCAAAACTGCCCGCCATTTCATGCAAAAATCTACTATAAAGCAGGTGACAATAGTATGGCAGGAAACGGTCAGCAGCCCAACAATTGGCCTCCGGTCCGGGTATGGGTACCATGAAAGTTGTCAGCACGGAAAAATCCCAGGTTCTTGCCTCGCGCATCGCCGGTGCTCTCGGCACCGGTATTGTCGATGTGAAATTTTCCCAGTTCCCGGACGGGGAACTCTGCCTTGCGGCCGTTGCACCCGACGACGAAATGGTCATTGTCGGAAGCACCCCGGACAACGATTCGCTCGTCCAGCTGCTCCTCTTAATCGATGCCTGCGAGGGATCGAAAAACCACCTCGTCCTCCCGTACATGGGCTACGCCCGGCAGGACAAGAAATTCCGTGACGGCGAACCGATCAGCGCCCGGGCCATCGCCCGGCTCTTTACGCACCATGTGGCCGACTGCATCACGGTCAACATCCACGAACCGGAGGTGCTCAGATATTTCGGGGTGCCGACAAAGAACATCTCGGTGGGAAAGGACGTGGGACGGTACATCGAATCCATGGACCTTTCCGATCCGCTGATCCTTGCCCCGGACGACGGGGCGCTCGCGTTTGCCGGCGACGTTGCTTCGGTGGGCGGCTGGGACTACGATTACCTGGACAAGACCCGGCTCTCCGGCTCGGAAGTGAAGATTGCGCCAAAGAAGCTCTCGTCCGCGTCCCGCTCGGTCGTGATCGTGGACGACATCATCTCGACCGGGGGCACGATCGCGACAGCGGCGGGGATGCTCTACCAGCAGGGGGCAAAGGACGTGTACGCGGCCTGCGTGCACGGGGTTTTGATCGGCGGCGCATATTCCCACTTAAAGGTGAGCGGGATCCGCGAGATCATCTGCAGCGACACGATCGAGCGGGGCTGCAGCCGGATCTCGGCGGCCTCCTGCATTGCAGCGGCACTGAAACACTAACCCGCCGGGGGATGTTTCCCGGCCAAATGTCAGGATCGACCCGATGAAATGCGTGCTTGATTCCCCGGTCTTTTTTCTGGACTACCCGGCAGAAGGGGAGTGTTACACGACGCCGTCGGTCGTGGACGAACTGGTAGACCTAAAAAGCAAGTGCCGGTTCGACCTCTTCGTTTCCATCGGTCTCGCGGTGCAGGCGCCGGAGAAGGGCGACCTTGTCCGGGTGCGGGAAGCGGCACAAAAGACCGGCGATCTCCCGGTGATCTCCGCGACCGACTGCGATGTGCTCGCCCTTGCGCTCGGACTTGGCGCCACGGTTTTCACGGACGATTTTGCGATCCAGAACGTGGCGGCGGCCTTAAAAATCCCGGTACAGCCGCTCCGGCAGCGGGCGGCAAAGCCGGTTGCGTGGAAGTACCGCTGCAGCGGATGCGGGCGGTATTACAAAACCGACGGGGAATGCCCGGTCTGCGGCGCAATAATCAAACGAAAACTTAAATAGATTACCACAAATCTTTTTTCATGTCTTCCCTTGACGATCTGATCGCCCGGGCAAAAGCGCTGTTATCGGAAGGCCACAGCCCCGGCCAGATTGCAGACGAATTATCGCTTTCCATGGAAACGGTGACCTGGCTTTTGACCCAGGCAAAGGGCGGGTCCGCAGCCCCTAAGGACGTACATATCGACTGGACGGCAGTGAGCAGCCAGGCGCCTCTTCTGGACGGCATCTCCCAGATGCTCCTCAACCGGTATTATTCGGCGCAGAAAGAAGTGGTCACTCCTGCTGCGGACGTGATCGTGGGAATCGCCCTCTCAGGTATCCCGCTCGCGACCGTGATCTCCGTGCAGGAGGCCTCGAAGCTTGCCATCTACCACCCGGCAAAGCAGAACGCGAGCGAACACCCGGTGGGATCGATCAGCGGGAACTTCGCGTCCGTTGCCGACCAGCGCTGCATCATCGTAGACGACGTGATTACTTCAGGGAACACGATGCGGGAACTCGTGAAATACTTAAAGAAGCACGGGGCCCTGCCCGTTGCCATCTGGGTGATATTCGATAAGCGCGGTATCCGGGATATCGATGGCGTGCCGGTGTACTCGCTGTTTAAGATCTCCCGTATAGATTGAACATTCTTTTTTTTACCGGAACCGAACTAGATCATTTTTATATAGAAGTTCAATTCCACCTTTTACAGCATTAGAGGATCATCTATGTTATCAGGTCAGCCTATCATTATTTTAAAAGACAACGTCGAGCGCAACACCGGCAAGGAAGCGCAGCGCTCGAATATCATGGCGGCAAAGGCCATTGCCGGTGCGGTCCGGACAACGCTCGGCCCCCGGGGCATGGACAAGATGCTCGTGGGAACCACCGGCGATATCGTGATCACAAACGACGGCGCAACGATCCTGCAGGAGATCTCGGTAGAGCACCCCGGCGCCAAGATGGTCATCGAAGTCGCAAAGACCCAGGATGACGAAGTCGGTGACGGCACCACGACCGCAGTCGTCATCGCCGGTTCGCTCATGGAACAGGCCGAGAAGCTGCTCGAACAGGGCATCCACCCGACCGTTATCGCCCAGGGCTACCGCCTCGGCATGGAAAAGGCGCTCGAGATCACCGACTCCCTCTCGTTCAAGGTAGACCCGAAGGACCGCAAGACGATGCTCAAGATCGCCGACACCTCCATCACCGGCAAGTCCATCGAGTCGGTCAAGAAGAAACTCGACGGCATCATTGTCGATGCAGTCATGGCAATCGCAGAGAAAGTCGACGGCAAGTACCTCGCGGACGAGGACGATGTCCTCATCAAGAAGCAGAAGGGCCAGTCGATGGACGACGCAGAGCTCATCAAGGGCGTTGTCCTTGACAAGAAGCGCGTGAGCGACGGCATGCCAAGAAAGGTCACAAAGGCAAAGGTCGCCCTGATTGCAGCGCCCATGGAGATCACCAAGACCCAGGTGAAGGCCAAGATCAAGATCACCTCCTCGGAGCAGATCGCGGCATTCTCCGAACAGGAGCGCGAGACCTTAAAGAAGCTCGCCGACGCTATCGTTGCCTCCGGCGCAAACGTAGTGTTCTGCCAGAAGGGCATTGCAGACCCGGTCCAGTTCTTCCTTGCAAAGAACGAGATCTATGCAGTCGAGGACGTGCCCGAGAAGGACATGAAGTACGCGGCAAAGGCACTCCACGCAAATATCGTGAACAAGCCCGAGGACCTCACCGCAAAGGACCTCGGCACTGCGGAATCCGTTGAGGAAGACAACGATATGGAGATTACAAAGATCTCCGGCTGCAAGAACCCGAAGGCAACGACCATCCTGCTCCGCGGCACAAGCGACTACCTGCTCGACGAACTCGAACGGGCAGTAGTGGACGGCACCAGCGTGATTATGGACGCCATCGAGGACGGCACGTACGTTGTCGGCGGCGGTGCGGTCGAGACCGAACTCTTAATGAAGATCCGCAACTATGCCGAAACGGTCGGCGGCCGGGTCCAGCTCGCCATCGAGGGATACGCAACCGCTTTCGAAGTCATCCCCCGCACCCTTGCCGAGAACTCGGGCTACAACCCGATCGACAAGCTCGTTGAACTCAAGAACGCCCACGCAAAGGGCAAGAAGACCGCAGGCCTCAACGTATACAACGGCCAGGTCATCGATATGCATGCCGAGGGCGTGCTCGAACCGCTCCGCTCCAAGCGCCAGTCGATCGAGAGCGCATCCGAGACCGCGATCATGCTGATCCGGGTCGACGACATGATGATCACCCAGTCAAAGAGAGCCCCGGCGGGCATGCCGCCGATGGCATAAAGAAAATATCCTCTCCTTTTTTTTTAACCGGACGACCCCGGCATCCTGATAGTTAACTTTTAGTGGGATCGAAAAGAACATGATTGAGCGAGTGCCGAGGTAGTCTAGCCCGGGAAGGCGGTAGCCTCGAAAGCTACTGGCGCCCTGCGCCTCGGGAGTTCAAATCTCCCCCTCGGCGTATTTGAGAACGTTCGAATCTGTTTTTCCAAATCATTGTACTAGGGAAGTGTCTTGTTTTCACAACCATGAGGCCCATAATTATTGGCGTCACCTTCTTGATCGGGGAATAACCAGACTGATCGACAGGAGAAACGCCGATCTGATTTAAAAAAATTCATAGAATCTGTGAAGGCCGGGAACTCTAAAGAGAGCGGGAAAAATGCCCGGGCCCATAATCCCGGCTTTATGATCGACAGGTTAGCGGAGAAAAAAGGGAACGGCACTGGCTCACGAAGGGCAATGGCAGTGACTACAGCCTGCCGTATCGCTTGTGGGCCTCTTCTATTGACATGAAAAGGTCGATGAAAACAATATCCCCTTCCATGTGGAAAAACGCTGTATAGGTATGGGAAATATGCATCCTCCAATCGTTTTCATGAATGCACTCGATATCTCTCGCTGTCTGCGGATTCTCCAGCTGCAAAAGATGTTCGGCGATGATCCTTTGGGACTTCTCCGGAAGGCCTTCGATGTACTTTTGGGCCTTCGGTTTAATCTTTACGAGCAAGTGCCCTCTCCTTTTTGATTGCCTGAACTGCGGTGAGGGAATCAAGCGGGAGATAATCATCTTCGGCACGGGCCGCCATCATATCCGCATGTAACTGCTGCTTCTTGCGCTCCTCAAGGATTCGGGATACCGCATCATCGAAGGTTTCCCCTGCCAGCCTCAACCCGTTGATCTCCTGCCAGTTTTCGGAGGACAGGTAGGGCCTCACTTTTGCTGCCTGCATATATGGGATGTATAGACTATGTATCCTAAAAAGGTTTTTCTCTGAAACTGACCGGCAATTTACAGGACCGTTTTCTGAATATTTTTCACAAATTTTCTATTCGTTTTCATTGTCCCACTCATCGTCCGTATATCCCCAGCAGGAATCCCGCATACTCCCGAAAGATACGCGCAAAAACCAAAATACTTCCTGTTTTTTATATCAGCAATATACAAAATCCTAAATATCACCTGTACGTAGTATATCGTAACTGGATATTATTCCCCATCATTTACCGGGGTGATCGGACGATGGTAAAGATCAGGAAGAACAAGCCTGCGATCTCGGCAGAGGTCAAACCGTTCCGTACGGTACGGCGCCTCAACATCAACCGGACCTACACGCCGCTCAAGATCGGCGTCATCGCAGGATACATCCTGCTCGGGATGATATCGGCATCTTCATCGATGTTCGGCATCCTTGTCGGTGCACTGCTCCGGCTTGCCGGGTACTGATCGCCCGGGACTTTTTTAGCCGGATATTCCCCGGGATCTCCCCGCCGGAAAATATTCCTGGTTAAAAAAATATCAGGACGCCGAGCGTTCCGTGGATAACCGCACACGCAATGGAGAAGGCAGCGAGCCGGGGGTGCCAGGCAAAGGGGATCGTATGGATGCCGCGCCGGTTCGCAACGGCAATGCCTGCGGTAACGAGGAAACCCGTAAGCGTCAGGATCCCGAGGTACACAATGAGGGGTTTCCCGAAAATGGGATAAAAGGTAATTTCCTGCAGCATTATTGCGTAACGATTACCGTGCCGGTCATCTCCGGGTGGAGGCCGCAATAGTAGGGGAAGGTGCCGGCGTCATAGAACCGGACCGAGAACCCTTCGCCGTTCCTCAGGACTCCCGACGGGTTGATCTTGGAGTCTTTTGAGAACACGACCGAGTGCGTAACGCTGTCCTTGTTGACCCAGCGGACAATGGCGCCGGCCGGTACCGTGATCGTGTCCGGGGTAAATGCCATGTCTTTTATGATGATCGTGTTGTCGGAGACCGAGGCAGGCGTCGGTGTTGCTGTCGTTGCCAGCGCATAGGTATAGGTTGTCGTGACCTGGCCGGGGGTCTGGGTCGTGGCTGCCGCTGCCGGTTGTGCCGGTGCTGCGTCCTGCGTGCATCCCGCAACGAGAATGAAGCAGGCCGCAGCAAGAACAAAAACGAGATACGCTTTCATGGGAACCGTTCCTTTTGTAACGTTCGTTATTTTTTATGATACGCCATCTGTCCTCTTAAACTGATCCGGATCCGGGGATTTTTGCGCCGGGCCGGGCAGGACCGTTACCGGTTCTTCTGCGAGAAGCGCAAGGCAGCTGCCGAGCCGGTAGTGGTCGGCGAGTGCCTGCGTGCGTGCGAGGTCTTCGGGCAGGCAACGGGCAAATTTCGAGGCCGGGTGAGCCGGCAGGGGAGGGAACGCACCGTTCTCATCGTACGGGGCCGCTGCGATCTCCCGGATCGCTCCGGCCACTTTTTCGGCTGCCCCTACTTTTCCGACCCGGAAAACCCTGACCCGCTCGTCATCGTACCGCACTTCGGTTTTTTTGAGCCGAGCCCGGAGGAGATACGCAAAGACGCGGTTGAACCGGGTACCGTGAAACGAGTACACAACAACGGCTTTCCCGGAATTTTCCTTCTCCTCGCGGATCGCAAGGCCGGCAGCCGGGAGACCCTCCGGGCAGCTGCAAAGCACTCCTTTGAGGATCTCCGCTTCGGCTTCCCCGAGCGGGAGCGTGCTCGCCCCCCGGGCTGCGATCCGCTGCACTGCCGCACAGACAACCGGAGAGAGCGACGCCTCCTCGCCCGGGGAGGTAAAGATCCGCCCTGACGTGATACCCCCGCCACCCGGGACCACCACCACGAGGTTGTGGCTCTCGTCGCACTTGACCACCGACCAGGTCGAACCGCCGAGCGCAAAGTCCCCCGGGTTTTCCCGGTGCGCAAACCGGGCGTCCACCATCCCGACCGGTTCGCCGTCCGGCGTCACTGCACGGTACTCGCCCCCACCCGTGATCACCGAGTACAGGTCGCGGTAGTTCGAGCGCCCGAACTCCCGCTCAAGGGCCGGGCCCGGCATCAACATGTCGCCATCGGAATCGAGGAATCCTTCCGCCGCGAGGTGCGCGAGGATCCGGTCGAGCTCTTCTCCGGTAATTTCGGCAAACGCGGGGAGCGCGAGGAGTTCGCGGGCGAGCGTTCCCCTGCCGATCCTTTTTACGGCAGCGACAAGGAGGAAGAGCTGCTGGACGAGCACCGCATACGGTTTTTTCAGCGGGACGAGGGGCTCGACCTGTTTTTCCTTTGCGCATTCGAGGATCGCACAGCTCACGAGCAGTTCCCGGGGATCGGACAGGAGCCACGCGACATTCGCCGGCCGGTCCCTCCGGCCCGCCCGGCCCATCCGCTGCAAAAACGACGAGACCGAGTCCGGCGGACCGGCCTGCACCACGATATCGAGGTCCCCGATATCGATCCCGAGTTCGAGCGTGCTCGTGCAGACAATGCACGCCCCTTCCCCGCCGTGGAACGCTTCCTCCGCCTCCTTTTTCTTTGCCGCGGAGACCGAAGAGTGGTGGATGTAGAGGTTCCGTATCCTGCCGGCCGCTGCCTGCACGATCCCTTCCGCAGCACTGCGGCTGTTGACAAAGACGAGCGCCTTTTTACCGGCAACAAGCCGGGCAAGGGTTTCGGTCCGCCGCTCCTGGTCCGGCTCGACCACAAAGCGGAACCGTTTCTCTGCCGGGGGCGCCGGGACTGCGACCACCTGTTTTTTCCTGGCGCCGGGCGAGAACCAGGCGAGCACTTCCTCCGGGTTTCCTACCGTTGCCGAGAGGCCGATCCTCTGTACCGGCCGGCGGGCGATCCGGTCGAGCCGGTCAAGGAGGACTTTGACATGGACACCCCGCTCCGATTCGACAAAAGCGTGGAGCTCGTCCGCGATCACGTACTTCAGGTTCGCAAGATCGGTACGGAGATCTTTTTCGTGCAGGAGCACTTCGAGCGATTCTGGCGTGATGAGCAAAAACTGCGGGGCCTCGCCCTCCTTCCAGCCGCGGCAGCCTTTGGGGACATCGCCGTGCCACTTGGCAAGCGAGAGGCCGGTGGGGCGGCAGAACGCCGCGATCCGCTCCTCCTGATCGTTGATGAGCGCCTTTAAGGGCGAGAGGTAGATACAGGCAACGCCCGGTGCACCGGATTTCAGGATATCGTCTACCACCGGGATAAGCGCAGCTTCGGACTTGCCCCCTGCGGTAGGGGCGAGCACGAGCACGTCGTTCTTCGCGGATACTGCCCGGTACGCCCGCTCCTGCACCTCGCGGAGATCCGTCCAGCCCAGCCGCTCGGCAAGAACCGCTTTGAGCGACTCGTGGAGACCGGGAAAAACCGATGGTGTCGTAGTACTTCCCTGTTGCACCCGGCGCGTTATGGCCTTTTCCGGGAAATTGCATACGGGGCAGCAGATCGATATGAAAATCGTTATATACGATCGTTCCCATAAAACCGGACGGTAACACTATGCCGGCGCAACGGGACAGTTTCGGAAGATCCTCCGCCCGGTTTTTCTTTTTCTTCGGTTTTAGGTAGGGGACCCGGTTAGTCGTGGTTCCCCGTGTATCGTATCCTGCATAGAGGTTACCCGAGGTTTATTCTATGCTCGTTCTTGGGATTCCTGATCCTCAGATATGGATTGGCTATGGGCTTGCCATCGGCTTTACGCTGGCGTGTATCGTGTACGGAATACTCAACTGGAACAAGGGAGGGGACACCCGTGGCAGTTGACTCGGTCACGATGGCCGCGCTCGTGGCGGTCTACCTTGTCCTCACCTTCATCATCGCGTATTATGCATACCGGAAAACAAAGAGCCCCGAGGACTATCTTGTCGCGGGAAGGAGCAGCCACCCGGCGGTCATCGCGCTCTCGTACGGCGCGACCTTCATCTCCACGTCCGCGATCATCGGTTTCGGGGGCCAGGCGGCCAATCTCGGGATGGGTCTTATCTGGCTCACGGTCTTAAACATCGGCGTCGGGATCCTGCTCGCGTTTGTCTTCTTCGGGAAGAAGACCCGGGAGATCGGCCAGCGCCTCTCTGCCGTCACGTTCCCCGACCTGATGTGCAAAATTTACCGCTCCCCGCTCCTCCAGTACATCAGCGGGTTTATCATCGTGATCTCGATGCCGCTCTACACTGCGGCGATCCTTATCGGCGGGGCCCGGTTCATCGAGCCTACGCTCGGGATCAGCTACACGACGGCGCTTTTGATCTTTGCCGTGATCACCGCGGTCTACGTGATCTTCGGCGGGCTCATCGCGGTCATGTACACCGATGCCTTCCAGGGGACGATCATGTTTGTCGGGATGGCGGTCCTGCTCGTGCTGACCTACCTCATTGTCGGGGGCGTGAACGCAGGAAATGCGGCGCTCACGAACATGGCAAACCTCGTGCCCGCGGCCCTTGGTGCGCAGGGAATGACCGGCTGGACATCGATGCCGGCCCTTGGTTCGCCCATCTGGTTTACGCTTGTGACGACAATCGTGCTCGGGGTCGGGATCGGCGTGCTCGCCCAGCCGCAGCTCGTGGTCCGGTTCATGACCGCAAAGGACGACAAGTCGCTCAACCGTGCCGTGCTGGTCGGCGGGATCTTCATCCTGATGATGACCGGCGTTGCCTTCACGGTCGGGGCGCTCTCGAACGTGTACTTCTACGAGCACGCGGGAACGATCGCGATCGATGCGGCCGACGGGAACGTTGACGCGGTCATCCCGCTCTTCATCAACGAGGCGATGCCGGATATTTTCGTGGCGCTCTTCATGCTCACGCTTCTGGCCGCTGCGATGTCAACCCTCTCCTCGCTCTACCATGCAATGGGCACGGCGCTCATCTGCGATCTCTGGGGCCGGGGACGGGAGTGCGCCCTCTCCCTGCGGAACCACCAGGCAGGGATCATCGTGATGATGGTGCTCTCGACAGCGCTTGCATTTGCCCTGCCGGTCTCTATTATCGCCCGGGCCACCGCGATGTTCATGGGCCTGTGCGCCGCGGCATTCCTCCCGGCGTTTGCAGTCGGGATTTACGCGAAACGGCCGTCCACGAAAGCGGCAATCGCGAGCATGGTCTCGGGAGCCGTTGTCTGGTTCTTGTGGACCGGGTTTGTCCATACGGCAGAAGCCAAGCCGCTCGGGATCTGCCAGGCGCTCTTTGGGGTGCCGTCGCTCCTGCCCCTGCCCTGGTCGGCGATCGATCCGCTCGTGATTGCGCTCCCCGTCTCGCTCGTGGTGATGGTGGCGCTCCAGAAGCACTGCGGGAACTGCGGGGCGCCGGAGGCTGCGGCACCGGCCGGGTAACCCCTTTTTATAAGAAACCTTTTTTGGTTACGGGGCCGACGCATTAGTATGGAACTCGCGCAGCAGAAATGCTCGACCTATAAGCCCGGCACGCCGCCGATCACCCGGAAGGATACGGTCGAGCTCATCAAAGAAGTGCCCGGCTGGACGCTTGAAAACGGACACCTGAAACGCACGTTCGAATTTGACGACAGCGAGGCATCGATTGCGTTCATCAACGACCTGATCGTGATGTCGACCGAGGAAGGGCACATCCCCGACCTCGCCCTGCGCGAAGGAAAGTTCGTGGAGGTCGGCCTCTATACCTACCCGGCCGGCGGGCTCACGTTAAACGATTTTATCGTGGCGGCAAAGATCAACGCGAAGCGGGCAGAGTAACAATACCGGATCTTTTTAATTTTTTTTTTTGGCCTGCCGTTCAGGGCCGTGATATTTTTTCCCGTACCGTTCCTGCCAAAAGGGATGAATGCCCAGAGGATTTGTTCGGGAAAAAAGGTATCCCGGCCCGGCAGACCGCAAGGGTTACTACAGATTCGTTCCTCCGGGCTATCGTCCGACTGCCCGCCACAACAAGGAACCTCTGCCCATTTCGTGCTATTTCGCGAACGTCTGAAAAACAGCCATTTCCTGTTGGTTTTGGACGAATTCCTGTTGTCCGGGGGTACGGGAGCGGCAATCCGGGCCAGATTTGGCCCCGAATTCTCCTGTCCCCCGAAAAGACCGGGCCCGGCCCAGAGCCTCACCGGTGCGTTCTGTTAGACCCACGTCCACCAGCCCAGCCCAAGAAAGAACGCCTGCCCATTTCGTGCTATTTTACGCACGTCGTAGAAAAGGCCATTTCCTGTTGGTTTTGAGCGAATTCCTGTTACCGAGCCGAAAAATGGGGGTGATCGGGGGCCATTTCGGGCCCGGATTTTCCATGGGGATCCAAGGTTCTAAAACCCCCTCATGCCCCCGCCGGTACCGGGCTCCCGTCGGGGCCGAGCTCTACGAGAGCAGCGTTCTCGATCCGAAAGAACCGCAGGGTCTCGTACCGCGAATAGAGCCAGAGTTCGCGGCAGACCGGGCCACCGCACGGGATCCCCCGGGCAAGGAGGAGCGGTTCGCGGTAGTCCTCCTCGATCTTTTCGATGGGCCTGCCCATGTTCTCCGAACGCCGGAGGGTGACCAGGACCACGTGGCTTCCGGTAAAGATCAGGGCATCGATGATCCGGTCTTTTCCCGGTTCCACGAGGTGTACCCTGCCCCGTTTTGCCGCTGCGGTCTTTGCAAGAGTTCTCCCGTTTTCCGGGAACCGGCCCCGGGTCATCCCCGCTCCCTCCGGCATGCGAGCGCCCGCCCGGTCCGGTATTCGCGTTTCGTGCTCCGTGTCCTGACACGGACACCGGAATAGTGCAGCACCGGGAACTCCACGCTCAGCCGGGGCCGGCCCGGTCGTGCCCTGCGTACGGTTTCCTGTCCGGTCCCTGCTGCCCCGGACAGGCATATGCCCGACGCTCTCCCCCCCTCTCCCGTTGTTCCTGAAATTTCCATGGGTCCCACGCTCCGTTGTTTTATGTTGTGTCCTGCCCTCCTTTGCCTGCCCCGGGAACAAAACAGCCTCCCGGGCCAAAAACCATAACCCCGTTTTACGCCACGAGCGGGACGGGATGGCAGGAACGATCGGCGTACTCCTTTGCAGACCCCGGATGGCAGGCCATGCGGCACCCGGCTCGCACAAAAGGTACTACTCCAAACACCATACGCCCGGACCGGCGGTTACCTACGTATAGCAAAAACAGCGGGCGTAAAGGTACCGGGCCGGGAGCCCTCTCTCTTCCCGGCACCGGACATCGGTTCGAACAACTCTTTTTCGGGAACAAAAAAGATGCCGAGGAGTCCGCACGCGGTAAGCATCATGAGGTGAGAGAAAGCGGCGATCCGGGCCGCGATCTTTTTCGCGTACCCGAGCCGCCGGAGTTTCCGTGCGAGCTTTGTGCGGAAGTTCCAGGACATTTTTTCCCTGATCTTCTGTGGGGGGAGGTCCGTATTTATATTGGGGGGATGGTGGATGTTAGATCAATGAAAGAAGGGCGATCATGAGTAATAGAGAGGACGTCATCGAAAACTATTAGGGGGATCTACTTTAACTGTTCAATTGAAATTAATAGAAATATTTGATAAAAAAAATTTAAGCGAACGCGATATCTGTACCAAATTTATCACACCAGCATTAATTCAATCCGGCTGGGATCTTCATTCCCAGATCAGGGAACAGGTCAAGGCAGAGAAAACCCGCGAGGCGCTGAAGCGGGAACGGATGGCTTCGCTTGGAGGAAAGAAATAACCATACGGGGATCTGGAATGGCTGAAGATTTACTCAATGTTCTCCACGATCTGATGAGGCTTCCCACGGAGACCGAGTGGCTAGAATTCAAAGAGGCGAAAGTGGTCTTTGATTTCGAAGATATCGGGAGATATGTTTCTGCATTGAGTAATGAGGCCAACTTGAATGAAAAACCGGAGGGTTGGCTGATTTTTGGGATAACAGATAAACCTCCCCGCACTATTGTCGGTACTCACTTCAATGAAAAGCCCCCGGGCCTTGAAAAACTAAAAAAGAAGATCTCGCAACATACCAACCATCAGTTTACATTTGAGGCCATCCATGAACTCCCCACAGAAAAGGGACGAGTCGTGATGTTCAGAATTCCCCCGGCCACACGGGGAATTCCAACGGAATGGAAAGGGGTCATGTACGGCAGAGTCCATGACTCTATCGGACAGTTGGCAGCCCATAAAATTCAGCGCATCCGCGATCAGAGTGCAACACTGGACTGGTCAGCGCGAATCTGTGAACAGGCAACAATTCATGATCTTGATCCGTCAGCAGTAGCTTTTGCCCGCGAGGAGTATAAAAAGAAGATTCCTCACCTTTCCAATGAGGTTGATTCCTGGACGTATGGTGAATTTCTCAACAGGGCCGGATTATGCATTGAGGGAAAGATCACAAATACAGCACTCCTCCTGCTCGGAAAAAACACATCCGGGCATTTTCTTTCACCGGCACTGGGCCAGATTACCTGGGTTTTAAAAGATTCTTCCGGTGTGGAGAGGGATTACGCCCACTTTGGTCTTCCCCTGATTCTTTCCATTGGGAGCGTTTTTGAAAAAATCCGGAATCTTACCGTCAGGCATATCTCCGATGAGACACTGTTTCCCCTGGAGCTTACCCAGTACGATCCCTGGGTGATACGTGAGATTCTCCACAATTGTATTGCCCACCAGGATTACCTGAAAGCTGCCCGGATTACCATTGTCGAGACTGATGACTCCCTTCTTTTTACCAATCGGGGAGAGTTTATTCCGGGTTCCGTGGATTCCGTAATTGTCAGCGATTCCCCACCGGATCATTACCGAAACCCGTTTCTCGCGCAGGCGATGGTCAACCTGAACATGATCGATACGATTGGGAGCGGAATCAAACGTATGTTTCGGCTCCAGAGAGAACGTAACTTCCCGCTGCCGGACTACGATCTGACACAACCGGGAAAGGTGGCGGTGAGGATTACCGGTAAGATTATCGATCCAAGATACACCCGAATGCTGATCCGACATAAGGATCTTGTCATGCCGGATGTTATTTCCCTTGACCGGGTTCAGAAAGGATATCCTATCTCCGATGAAGAATACCATTCCCTGAAATCAAAGAAGCTGATCGAAGGCAGACGCCCACATCTGTTTGTATCGGAACAAGTGGCGGCTGAAACGGATACACGCGCCGAATATATACGAAAACGATCGTTCGATAAACAGCATTTCAAAGACCTAGTAGTTTCCTACCTGAAGCGGTACGACAGAGCTGACAGAAAGGAGATCAACAAGCTCCTTCTGGACAAGGTATCCGATGCTCTCGATGATGAGCAAAAGCGCCTGTTTATAAAAAATCTGCTTCGGGATATGAGAAACGAGGGTACGATCCATACGACCGGGAGTAAAACCTTCGGGGCAAAATGGGTACTGACTCAAAGAGAGAAAAAGGATTCAAAATGAGGGTCAAGTTGGATATGAGTTGGATATATTTAATCCAATTTAATGCCTTTAAATCCGAAACGGAGCGTATATACGCATGTACATACATTCGTGATGCTGCGAAGTTGGACTCTTGTTGGATACTCTAGACCATGACCACCACCATCCACCTTTCACTCAGCAGAAAAAATGATCGGACCGATCATTTTCAGAAATAGTCAGAGTGGCTTCTGTTCCCTGTAGACAAAACAGCAACCAGACCGTCCGGCTCAAAGGCACTACTCACACCATCACGCAGCGGATGCCCAGTGAACAATTCCAAAAAAAGAGAGAAATTCAAAAAAAATGGTTACTGATACTCCGGCGGCTGCACTTTCTGCGGTAACCCGCCCTTGAAGTGCTGCTGGATCTTGCCGTAGTAGTCCCGGAGATTGTCGTTCATCGTGGGGTGGACCTTCTTCTGGGCTTCGAGGAAGTGCTTCTCCGCGACAAATGACGCTCCCTCGCGGAGTGCGAGCATACCCGCCTCGCGGCAGAGGGATTCGAGATCGGCCCCGACAAATCCCGCGGTCATGTCCGAGAGACCGGCAAGGACTTTCTCCCGGGCCGGGTCGGCAAACGTCAGGTGCTTGTCGTGCAGGAGGTCCACGATGCGCCGGCGCCGGGCACCTTTGGGAATACCTGCGGCCTTGTCCTTTGCCGGGACAACCGCGGCCCTGATCTCCTCTGTCGTGACTGCCTTGTCCTTCCCGAGCTTTTCGGTGAGCTCGCCGAGCATGTCCTCGGTAAAGCCTTCGGTTGCATCCACGATCTCTTCAAGCGCCGAGCCTTCGAGCGGCATATACTGCGTGTGGATGCCGATGATCTTCTTCCGGTCTTCCGCGGTCGGCTCGCCGATATACACGAGCCGGTCGAACCGGCCGGCCCGGAGGAGTGCCGGGTCCACGATATCGGGGCGGTTTGTCGCGCCCATCACGACAACGTCCTTTAACTCTTCGAGGCCGTCCATCTCGGTGAGGATCTGGTTGAGCACGTTGTCGATCACATGCGAGTCGTTGCTGCTTCCCCTGGCAGGGGCAAGGGCATCGATCTCGTCAAAGAAGATGATCGACGGCGAGACCTGCCGGGCCTTGCGGAAGATCTCCCGCACCGCCCGCTCGCTCTCCCCGACCCATTTCGAAAGGAGCTGCGGGCCCCGGACCGGGATGAAGTTTGCGCCGCTCTCGCTGGCAACGGCTTTCGCGATCAGCGTCTTTCCTGTTCCCGGCGGGCCGTAGAGGAGCACACCTTTCGGCGGCTCGATCCCGAGGTTCTCGAAGCGCTCCCTCTGGGTCAGCGGGTACTCGACTGCTTCCTTCACCTCGATTTTTGCGGATTCGAGACCGCCGACCGTTTCCCACTTCACGTGCGAGACCTCGAGCATCACTTCCCGCATCGCGCTCGGGCCCACGTCGCGCTGGGCGCTCCGGAAGTCCGCGGCAAAGACCTTGAGCTTGTCGAGTGTCTCCTGGTCGATCTCGGCCTTGTCGAGATCCAGCTCGGGCAGGTACCGGCGCAGGGCACGAATGGCAGCCTCGCGGGCAAGGGCCGCAAGGTCCGCCCCCACAAACCCGTGGGTCTGCTGCGAGAGCACGTCAAGGCTCACGTCATCGGCAAGAGGCATGCCCCGGGTGTGGATCTTCAAAATCTCGATCCGGTCCGGTTCGCCGGGCACACCGATCTCGATCTCGCGGTCGAACCGGCCGGGCCGGCGCAGGGCCGCGTCGATTGCGTCCACACGGTTCGTTGCCCCGATCACCACGACCTGTCCCCGCTCTTCGAGGCCGTCCATCATGGTCAGGAGCTGGGCCACGACCCGACGCTCCACTTCGCCCGTCACTTCCTCGCGCCGGGGCGCAATCGAGTCGAGCTCGTCGATGAAGACGATCGAAGGCGCGTTCTCGCGGGCCTCCTCAAAGACCTCGCGGAGGCGCTGTTCGCTCTCACCGTAATATTTCGAGATCACTTCGGGGCCGGCAATCGAGATGAAGTGCGCACCGCTCTCGCTTGCAACGGCTTTTGCTATCAGCGTCTTTCCCGTACCGGGCGGCCCGTAGAGAAGCACGCCTTTGGGCGGTTCGATCCCCAGTTTCTGGAAGAGCTCGGGGTGGCGGAGTGGCAGCTCGATCGTCTCGCGGAGGCGCTGGAGCTCGTCCTTTAAGCCACCGATATCCTCGTACGAGAAGCGCTTCACGCCCTCGAAACCGGCGGCCGGCTTGTCGGAGAACTCCACGCTCGTGTTCTTTGTGATGATCACGGCCTCTTCGGGCTCGATCTCGACCACCTTGAAGGCCACGATCTGCGGCTGGACAAACGGCAGGCCGAGCATGATCGGGATCGAGTCGTTTTTCACGACAGGGAAATCGATCAGGCCGTTTATCACGTGCGGGTTATTGGCGATCGGGATCTTCTTTGGGAGGTCCTCGGGCGGGGCAAGGACTACGCGTTTTGCCTCGACCTCGTCAGAAATCGTGGAGACCTTGACCGGTTCCCCGATGGCGACACCGGCATTTGTCCGGGTAAAATTATCGATCCGGATCTTGTGCTGGTTCCAGTCCTCGACAAGGGACCGCCAGACTTTTGCTACCGTGCGGCGCTTTCCTTCGACTACCACGAGATCCCCGGGGGAGATCTTTAAGTGAAGCATTGTCTCAGGGTCGAGCCGCGCCTTGCCCCCGCCCTGATCGCCGGGGTATGCGGAGTCGACCCGCAGTTGCACTTCAGCCATTACCTTAAAAGTCATATACGCCGGGATTTATAAGTACTGTAAATGCGCATCCTCATTTTCGACCCGTTCCACGGCGCTGCAGGCGATATGATCACAGGAGCCCTGCTCTCTTTGGGCGCCGACGAAAAAACCGTCGCGGCTGCGATGGGAGCGGTAGTCGCGGACCCGGGCATCGAGACCGTGACCCGGTCCGGCATCCGGGCGGTAAAGGTCCACACGAAGGCAACGCCGGCCCACCGGACGCTTTCTGACGTTGAGCACCGGCTCGATGAGGCTGCGCCGGATGTCCCGACCGATGCGCTCGCCATGGCCCGCCGGGTCTTTGCCCGGATGAATGCGGCCGAAGAATCCGTCCACGGGGCCCACGTCCACTTCCACGAGGTCGGGGCGGACGATGCAATAGCGGACGTGATCGGGGCCTGCACGGCGCTTGCAGCATTAAAGGTCGACCGGGTCGCAGTCCTGCCGGTAGCGGTCGGTTCCGGCACGGTCACGAGCGCCCACGGGACTATGCCCGTGCCTGCCCCGGCAACAGCGGAAATTCTCAAAAATTCCGGTCTTTCAGTCACGGCAGGCACCGGGGACGGCGAGCTCTGCACCCCCACCGGTGCCGCCCTGCTCGCGGAATTTTCCTCAATTGCCCCCAAGAACATCGGGGCGTATACAATTCTTGCTACCGGCTATGGCGCCGGGACAAAGGATCCGAAGGATGCACCAAACGTGCTCCGGGTCATGCTCGCCGAGACCACGACCGCAGCAGAGGATACGGTCGACATCCTTGAAACGAACGTGGACGATGTAAGCGGGGAAGTGATCGGCGAAGCGCTCGCCCGGTTCATGACCGCCGGCGCGAGGGACGCTAGTGCAACGCCCATCCTCATGAAGAAGGGCCGGCCCGGGTACCTCGTCACGGTGATCGCCCTCCCCGCAGACAGCCCGGCGCTTGCCCGGCTCATGGCAGAGGAACTCGGCACGCTCGGGATCCGCTGCCTCCCGGCCATCCACCGGTTCGTAGCCGACCGGACCACCGGCACCGTTGAGGTCACGATCGGCGGCCACAAAAAAAGCATCCCGGTGAAGTACGGTTTTATGGATGGGCGCCGTTACACCGCAAAGCCCGAGTTCGATGCGGCAAACGCCTGGGCAAAGGAGCTCGGTCTGCCCGTCCGCGAAGTCCTCCGCGCCATACACGAGGCCATTGGTAAAACCGGCACGGAGCGGCCATGAAAACCGAGCGGCTCACGAGCGGAAACCCGGCCCTGGACAAACTCCTCGGCGGGGGATTCGAGCCCCGGACCCTCACGCAGATCTACGGTGGCCCGGCAACCGGGAAAAGTACGTTCTGCATGGTTGCCGCGGTCTCCTGCCTCAGGGCCGGCGGTTCTGTTGTGTTCATCGATTCGGAAGGATTTTCCATCGAACGGTTCCGGCAGGTGGCCGGCGCCGATGCCGATGCAATCGCCGACCGGCTCTACCTTTTCGAGCCCGTCGACTTCGAGCAGCAGGGAAGCATGATCACCGAGGCAGACAAGGTCTTAAAACTCCACGCCCCGGCGCTCTTCATCCTCGACTCCGCCACCGCCCTGTACCGCACCGATCTTGAAAAGGGCCAGTATGCCATGCAGCAGCTCACAAGGCAGATGCTCCAGCTCCTCGGGTATGCAAAACGTTACGAACTCTCGGTGCTCGTCACAAACCAGGTGTACATGGACACCACGAGAAACACGTACGCCGGCCTCGGCGGCACTTCGCTCGAACACATTTCAAAAGCGATCGTCCGCCTTGACCGGCTCGAAGGCACCGGCTGGAGAAAGGCAACGCTCACAAAGCACCGCTCCCGGCCCGAAGGCCAGAGCTTCGAGTACGAGATTGTACAGGACGGGGTCCGGGCAAAGGCGCAGGGCCCGGTTTCCTGATATGCCAGGCAGATAAGGATATCTTAATATTTAGATATCCTAATAATAGTCCCAAAATGGCAGCCGGCCAGGAAATCCCCGCAAAGATCAAAGACGCCCTCGCAGGAAACCCGCAGGGCTTAAGCATCACCGACATTGTCAAAGAGACCGGCATCAACCGGAATACCGCAGGGAGGTATCTCGACAAGCTGCTGATCTCCGGGCAGGTGGAGATGCGCCACTTCGGCATGGCAAAGATCTATGCCCTCGCCCACCGGGTCCCGATCTCCGCGGTGCTCTCGATCTCCTCCGAATATATCATGCAGCTCTCGGGCAGCCTGCGGATCGTTTTTATCAACGAGGCATTCGCCCAGCTCATCAGCACCCCGGTATCCGAACTCACAGGAAAAAATATCGAGTACACCCCGTTTGTCACGGTCTTTGACGATGTCTTTGACAAGTTCATCGGACACGTGAAAGCCGGCCTCGATGGCACCGAGTGGAGCGGGGAGTGTGCACCGGTCCGCCTCGGAATGGTCTTCTCCTGCCGCATCGCTCCGACCGCCCTTGACAACGGCCAGAAAGGCGTATCGGTAATTCTCGAAGATATCACCGAAAAGAAGCGGGCCGACGAGCTCCTGATGGAGAGCGAGCAGCGGTACCGCATCCTTGCAGAATCCTCTAACGACTTAATCTACATGATCGGGCACGACGACCGGGTCGAGTACGTCAACACGTTCGCGGCAGGTACGCTGGGCAAACGGCCCGAAGACCTGGCAGGAAAGCTGAGGAACAATCTTTTTCCCGAAGAGATTGCATCCCGCCAGAAGGGGATGCTTGAGAAGGTCTTTGAGACCGGTAAGCAGGCCTCAGAAGAGAGCCCGCTTCCCCTGCATGGCGAACTCCGGTGGTACGATCACGTCCTCACCCCGGTCTTTGACGAGGCGGGCCATGTGCAGTCCGTCTTTGGCGTTTCCCGTGACATCACAAGAAGCAGGCAGGCGATCGAAGCGCTCCGGATCAGCGAAGAGAAATTCCGCCGGATCTTCGAAGACGGGCCGCTCGGGATGTCGATTATCGGGAAAGACAAGCGTTTTGTCCTGGTCAACCGCCTTTTCTCCCGGATGCTGGGCTATACGCGGGAAGAACTTACCGGGAAATCCTTCGAAGAGGTAACCGACCCGGCATGCGTCAGCAGAAACCGTGAAAACTTCGACCGCCTCTATTCCGGGGAACTGTCCCTTATCCATGAGGAAAAACAGTACTTAAAAAAAGACGGGATGCCACTCTGGGTCTCGATCACGGTCACGCCCCTCCGGGACATTGACGGCCAGGTACTTTTTACGATCTCGATCGTGGAAGATATCACGGAGAGGAAAAAAGCAGAGACACGGCTCGTGGAGAGCGAGCGCAGGTTCCGGGATCTCGCAGAGCTCCTGCCGCAGTCGGTCTGGGAGTGCGATCGTAACGGCAGCCTCACGTTTGCAAACGAGGGGAGCTTTACGATGTACAATTACACCCGGGACGATTTCAAAAACGGGCTTTCCATCTGGCAGATGATCGATGCAAAAGACCGGGCCATCGTCTCCGCCATCGCCATGCAGGCATTTGCAAATCCTCCCGAAAGGTTCCCGAATGTTATCGAGTACACCGCCCTGCGAAAAGACGGCAGTACGTTTCCGGTTACGATGTATCTCTCCCCGATCGTCACCGACGGCAGGATCGCGGGCATGCGGGGGATCGGGATCGACAAAAGCGAGATTGCCCGGTTCGAGACGGCACTCACGGAGAGTACGGAACGGTTCCGCGCCATCTTCGATTCCACGTTCCAGTACACCGGCATGCTCACACCCGAGGGCACGCTCATCGAAGCGAACCATACCGCACTCGGTTTTATCGGGGCAAAACGGGAGGATGTCATCGATCGGCTGTTCTGGGAGACGGGATGGTGGGCGGGCGATCCCGGACGGGTGGAGCGGCTCAGGGCGGCCATAAAAAAAGCAGCGTCCGGTTCGTTCGTGAGGTACGATGAAACCATGAAGGGTGTCGGCGGTACGGTCGTGCATGCCGACTTTTCCCTCAAGCCGGTCCGGGGATCGGACGGGAATGTCCGGCTGCTCATAGCAGAAGCCCGCGACATTACGCCGCAGAAGCAGGCGGAGGCGGCATTGCGGGAGAGCGAGGAACGGCTCCGGACACTTCTTACCATGACGCCGGATATCATCTGGCAGACCGATGCACGCAACCGTTTCACGTATGTGAGCCCGCAGGTGGAGTCCGTGCTGGGATACCGGCCGGAAGACCTCGTCGGGCACGAGGTTTCCTTATTCTTCGAACCGGGTTGTTTTGAGAAGAACCGTGATGCGTTTGTTGCTGCGGCCGCCGGGCATACAAAGTCTCTCCGCGTGGTTACGTGCTGGCGCGACCGGGAGGGCAGGCCGGTCCATCTTGAGAGCCACTCTGCCCCCTATTATGCACCTGACGGGACGTTTGCCGGCTTTTCCGGGATCGACCGGGTCCTGCCGGATAAAAAACCCTGACCCGTTTTTTTACTTTCACGCTGCACACGCCGTACGGTTATACAGAGAACAACCCCATCTCCCGGTTATGTCTACCGGTGAGCAGGAGAAACTGGCCCTCCTTACTGCGCAGAGCCGGCACGATATCTGTATCCCAGGGGAGTGCATGCAGGTGCTCGATTCCCGGGCCTGTATCACTTACAACCCGCGGGCCTACGGCTGCAGCCGGATGCTCAAAGTCCTGCTCCACGGGAACTGCTCGTACGACTGCGCCTACTGTTCGGTCCGGACCTGCCGCGAGAGGATCTCGTTTGCCCCAAAGGAACTCGCCGGGATCTTTCTTGACCTGTACCGTACCGGAATGGCAGACGGCCTGTTCCTTTCCTCTGGTATCCCGGAGGACGCGGAAGGGGCAATGGCAGATATTGTCGAGACCGCACGGATCCTCCGGGCAAAAGGTTACAGCGATTACATCCACTTGAAGATCCTGCCCGGTGCGGAGCGTTCCGATATCGCCGAAGCGGCACGGTATGCAAACCGGATCAGCCTGAATGCGGAATCGACCGGCGCAGGCCGGCTCCGGGCGATCTCCGGGATCAAGGACTACGAGCAGGACATAAAAAAACGGATGGACTGGATCGCAGCAGAAGCCCCCGGCCGGCACACGACCCAGCTCGTGGTCGGGGCTGCGGGGGAGACCGATAAGGAGATTTTCTCCTGTATGACGGATCTCTACGATACCGTGCATCCGGCCCGGGTCTATTACTCCGCGTTCCAGCCGCTGCCCGGCACCCGGTTCGCGGAAAAAGCCGGTACTCCTCCGTGGCGGGCGCACCGCTGGTACCAGGTCGACACGCTCTTTCGGGAATACGGCTTTCTTAAGGCCGAACTCGCGCCGCTCGTGGAGGACGGCATGCTCATGAATGCGGATCCGAAGGCACTGCTTGCACGGGATCTCGATCCGCTCGACCCGGCCACGGCTACCTGCGAAGAACTCCTCCGGGTCCCGGGCATCGGGCCGGTGACCGCCCGGGCGATCGTTGCCGCCCGGGAGCAGCATCCGATCCGGCGGCCGCAGGACCTCGGGATCCCTGCAGCGTACCTGAAGCGGGCAATGCCCTACCTCGCGTTTGCGCACGGCGGGATCCGGCAGGCAACGCTTGCCGGGTTTTTGTGAGCGCGTTGCTGGACTTTTGCCGGAAAATTTGGATCGCAGCATCGCGCTTTAAAAAAAGTTCACCATGGTTGCCGGACTTTTCCGGAAAAACTGCCGCCCCCCTTGCGCCATCCCTGCCCCCGAGAGGGACGGGGCGCACATGCGATGCCTCAGTATTACCTGTACCAGGAGCAGCCCGGAATGCAGGTAATACAGCACTATCGCAACCGGGGGATGCCCCAGCGGCGGGGGCGGAGGCTTGCCGGAGCCCCCAAGAGCGTCTCCTTATAAGGAATCTCCATCGATCTCTCCAACCCCTGAAAAATTTCTCCGACGTAGATCCGGAAAACGGCCCACAGAAGCCACCGGACGGCCGATCTCATGCTCATATGACCACCAGCACGTCCCAAAAAACCCTGCCAGAAGAAGCCCGCTAAATTGCACGGTCTAATCCCGGTTAAAACAGTTATTTTTTGAAAATATGCGATTAAATCGGGAATCGTCCAGTGGATTGGCACTGTTTCCTGTGGAAACGATCGCATGCGTTTCATGAGTACGACCCCTCCGTCGGAGAATCGATCCACCCGGACATACCGTCGCCTTGTTCCGGGACGCCCCTTAAAAAGACCCCTTCCCGGAACGATGCCCGGGAGGAACCGGGTAAAAAAAGATCTAAAACGGGATTTCCCCGGTAAAGACTGTTGCCGCCGGCCCTTCCATCTTTGCGCCGTCCGCATCAAACGAGATCGTCAGGGGGCCTCCCTTGGTATCGACATGGACCGGCCCTTTCATGTACCCGAGGTGGTGCACAACCGCGGCCGATGCCGTTGCCCCGGTCCCGCAGGAGAGCGTCTCGTCCTCGACCCCGCGCTCGAACGTGCGGATCCGGATCGAATTGTCGCCGGTCTTCTGCACGAAGTTCACGTTTGCCCCGTGCAGGAAGGTCTTGTGGTGCCGGATTGGAGGGGCTGCCGTTGCAATATCGACACCGTCGACAACATCCACGAGGATAACCGCATGGGGGACGCCGGTGTTTGCCGCATACACGTCGAACTCACCGATCTTCTCGTGGTACTCGCCGTTGCCGGTTGCCGGGATCTCGTTCCTGATGAACTTCGGCTGGCCCATCCCGATGGTCACGGTACACTCTTCGTCTTTGTACTTCACGGTGACCCCGAGTTCCCCGGCCCCGGTCTGGATCGCGCAGGTCTCTTTGACGTATTCCTTATCGTACGCATACTTCGCAAGGCACCGGATCCCGTTCCCGCACATCTCTGCTTCGCTCTCGTCCGGCTGGAAGACCCGCATGCGGACATCTGCCTTCTTTGTCGGTTTTGAGAGGAAGAGCACGCCGTCCGCCCCGATCCCGAAGCGCCGGTCGCAGTACAGGGCAGCAAACTGTCCTTTCATCTCGTCGGGAATGACCGTCCCGGCATATTCGTCGATCAGCACGAAATCGTTCCCGTTCCCGTGCAGCTTGGTAAATGGTATTTCCATGGTTTTGTCCCTTCTTTGGCCGCGGTAAAATTCCGGCACGGCCCGTTATCTACTCATCTGACGCTCGTATTCAATAAACGCATCGGCATTTTTAGGCGGCGCTGCCAGTGCATGAAAATCACGAACCGTTCAGTCCCCCCGTACCGCTCAGCGGGTCACCGAACTCGCCGATCTCCCAGCCCAGGTAATCGCGGATGATCACGTACGCCATCTGCGGCGGGATCGCTCCCTTCTCGGTCACGATCAGGTCGACGTATTCCGCCGGCGTCACATCGAATGCCGGGTTCCGGACCGTGACGTTCGGGAGCGTCTTTGCAATCTCGTCCGGCAGTACCTCGCTTCCCGCCCGCTCCTCGATTTTGATGAGCTCGCCGAGGATCGTGCGGGGCGCAAACTTGTAGGTCTCCGCCGCGACCATCACGTTTACCCGGGCCTCGACTGCCGCATGGGCGACCTGCGAGGTCCCGATCTTGTTGACCACCGCACCGTTCACGGTCACTGCGTCCGCCCCGACCACCACGAGATCGATATCGGAAATAAACGACCGGACCGCCGAGTCAACGATAAAATTCGTTTTGATCCCGGCATCGTTTAAGGTCTTTATCGTGATGAGCCCCTGGTTTCTCGGCCGGACCTCGGTTGCAAAGACCTCGATCTCCTTTCCCTCCCGGTGCGCCGCGATAATGCAGGCAAGGGCGACCTCGGAGTTGCAGTGGGTCATGATCGTGTCACCGTCCCGAATGTGGCGGGAGCCAAACGCAGCGATCCGTTCAACCGCATGCTGCGAGGACGTGACGAACTCATCGGCCCGGGTCACGATCCCGGCCTTTGCCTCTTCTACGGTGAACGCTTTTTTGATGCCCGCCATCACCATGTGGACGGCGTTCGGGAGCGAGACCGCGGTCGGGCGGGTAGCAAGGAGCGTGTCCGCTGCCTGCGTCATCTCCATCCTGAACGATTCCGTTGTCGCCGCCCGCGAGGACAGGGCATTGTCCCGGAGCGCCTCTGCCGCTGCCCGGGCGATCCGCCCCGCTCCCCGGATCTCCATGCGTTTTATCTTGTCTGCCGTTTCAGATACGATCATAAAAAAGCAGCCTCTACTTATCCAGTAACGCGGGGATGCTACATAGACCTTCTTACCCGTGTGATACCATGACAACCGCTGTGGTCTTTGACAGTGCCGGCACGCTCCTTTCCACGTACCGGGTTGCAAAGGATGTTGCACGCCAGGTGCTCATGCCCGGGGTCGAGACGACCACGCTCACGTTTGCGAGTCCCGACCGGGTGCTCATCGTGCTCCCGGTCCACTCCAAGCACCTGATTGCGGCCGGCAAAGACGAACTCCTCTCCGCGTATCTCACGGAGAACGGGATCGGCTTTGGGATCAGCTGCACCCGGAAGATCACGACCGCTGAGGAGATCCGCGGGATGCTCTACTCGGATACCGTAACAAAAGTCGGCGATCTCCAGGAGTGCATCCGGGACGTCTGGCGGATCTGCAGGGAAGAGTCCACGCTCACGCTCAATTCCGGTGCGATCCTCAACATGGCCCGGCGATCCATTGAATTCACCATCACGGCCGGGGGCTGGCCGTTTGAAGGGGCAAAGGACACGATCACCGCCCTCCACAAGACGGGCATCCCGGCGTTCATCGCGTCCGGCGACCGCTCGACAAAACTCGAGATCATGGCCGACCACCTCGGCATTCCGCGGGACCGGGTGTACGGGGTCGCAACCCCGACCGTCAAGGCCCGGATCGTCTCGGACCTCAAAGAGGAGTACGACCACGTGGTCATGGTCGGCGACGGGATCAACGATATCTGTGCGTTTCGGGCCGCAGACACCGCAATCCTCACCGTCCAGCAGCCCGGGGAACGGCCCGAGGAACTCTTCAAGGCCGCCGACTATGTGGTCAACTGCGTACAGGAAGTCCTGCCCATTGTACGGGACTTAAAAAATACCCGGCCCTGCTGACCTCTACGGGGACAGGGCAGCATATAAAAGATAATATGACACCTGTGTAACATTAGGTACAAGGGAATTATGAAGCCTCCATTGATCACGGTCGATAACATCTGCATGGATTTTGACGGTACGCATGCCCTCAAAAACATCTCCTTTGAGATCCACGAAGGCGAGATCCTCGGGATCATCGGGAGAAGCGGGGCCGGGAAAACGGTACTCATGCACCTCATGCGGGGCGTGGAACAGCCCCCGACGAGCGGGAAGATCATCTACCACGTCTCTGCCTGTCCCTCCTGCGATTACATGGATGTTGCAAGCTCTGCCGGCAAACCCTGTCCCCACTGCGGGGGAAAACTCGAAGCCATCGATGTGGACCTCTGGAACGAGGCCAACGATGCGCTGAAAAGGCGGGTGATGCGGCGGACCGCGATCATGTTCCAGCGGACCTTTGCCCTCTATGGAGACGACCGGGTAATAGAGAACGTCCTTCACGCTCTCGACGATATCAATTATCCGCAGGATAAGGCCATCAACCGTGCTGCCGACCTCATCGACCAGGTCCGGCTCTCGCACCGGATGATGCATATTGCCCGCGACCTTTCGGGCGGCGAGAAGCAGCGGGTGGTTCTCGCCCGGCAGCTCGCAAAGGAGCCTTTTTTGCTTTTTGCTGACGAACCGACCGGCACGCTCGACCCGGGCACGGCAAAGATCGTCCATACCATGCTCAAGGAGGCAGCGGCCACCAACAACATGGGCATGGTCGTCACCTCGCACTTTTCGCAGGTAATAGAAGACGTGGCGAGTCGTGCTCTTCTCCTCGTGGACGGCTCGATTGCAAAGATCGGGACGCCAAAGGAGGTCATCGGAGAATTCATGAAGGGCTGCGAGGACACGGAAGCCTTCGAGCACTCCGAAGCGGGTGAGAAGATTGTCGCCGCCCGCGACCTCACGAAGCGCTACATCTCTGTCGACCGCGGCGTGGTCAGGGCCGTAAACGGCGTGACCTTCGATGTTTACACGAAAGAGATCTTCGGGATCATCGGAAAGAGCGGGGCGGGAAAGACCACGCTCTCGCGGATCATCGCGGGACTGATCGAACCCACGAGCGGCGAGATCAATGTCCGGATCGGCGACGAATGGGTAGACATGACAAAACCCGGCATCACCGAGCGGGGCCGGGCAAAGGAGTACATCGGCCTCTTGCACCAGGAGTACGACCTCTACCCGCACCGGACCGTGCTCGACAACCTGACCGATGCCATCGGCCTTGAATTCCCCAAGGAGCTCGCCATGAGAAAGGCGATCATCACCTTAAAGATGGCCGGGTTCTCGGAGGAAAAGAGCAAAGAGATCCTCGACCGGCTGCCCAGCCACCTTTCCGAAGGGGAACGCCACCGGGTCGCACTTGCGCAGGTATTGATCCGGGAGCCAAAAATCGTGATCCTCGACGAGCCTACCGGGACGATGGACCCGATCACGAAAATCGACGTGAAGCACTCGATCATGCACTCGCGGGACGATATCGACGAGACGTTCATCGTGGTCTCGCACGACATGGAGTTCGTGCACGACATCTGCGACCGGGTCGCGCTGATGCGGGGTGGCAAGATTGTGGAGATGGGAAAGACCGCCGAAGTGCTCGCACATTTGACGGAAGACGAGCGCAAGGTAATGGGTACGGCCCCGGACCCGGCCAAGTAACCGTGACGGCCATGATCCGCGTTCACCTCGACGGGGAACTTCGCGAAGCAGAAGACGGGAGCACGCTTGGCGCTCTCACGGGCGGCCTTCCCGCCGGCTGCAGCGTTGCCGTGATCCGGCCGGCAACAAAAGAGCAGGAGAAGACCGAGAATATCGCGGTCACGACCACCGCCGGCGAGATCACGCTCGAACTCACCGGGGCCGGGGAAAATATTTTCGACCGCAAAGGGATCGCCGACAGCCTCTCCATCCACTGGGCGGACCGGTACGCGGCCGCGTTCGGGCCGTTTGCTTCCGAGGTCCGGCCGGATAAGACACCGCACCTCTACGAGCGGGGCGAAGTGATCCTCGGCTGCGGCGGATACGACAACAAGACCTCGTACCTCATCTTCGCAAAGAGCCGCCACCTTGCCGACCACGGGGCAGACGGGACCGGGGGTGTGGTTGCCCGGGTCGTGAGCGGCCGGGGCGTGCTCGACCAGTGGACGAGCGGCGACCGGGTGACAAAGATCGAGCCAGTGATCAGCTGGGCGGACACGAGCCGCTCGTTCACCACGACCGATCCCTCGCTCGTGCTCGAAGACGGGATGCTGATCGTGACCCATGTCACGATCGAGGCGCACGGGTATTCCGAAAAAGAGGTGACAACCGGGGCAGCCGCGAGCGTCGAACACCTGCTCCTTGCCCTTGCCGGGGGAAGGTTTGCAGTCAGCCGGGCGACAAGCACCCACATCCTCGATGCAAAACTCGTAGGGACCGAAGTGCCGTCCCAGTTCGTGCACCCGCGGCGCGAAGGGACCGTGACCGTCCGCACGGGCGGCCCCTCGGTCGGCGGGATCTACATCTACCGTGCCGACGTCCCGAGCGGCCCGGCGCACAGCGTGGTCGGCCAGGTCGTCCATGGGATCGAGCTTGCAAAACTCGCAAAAGAGGGCGACCTCCTCTGCACGGAAGTTGTCCCGGCCCGGATCGATCTTCTCGGCCTTCCACTTTCCGAGGCAAAGAAGGAGGCATCGGCACGGGGGATCGCCCTTGCGATCGATACTGACAGCCCGGATCGCGTTGTCGTCGGACAGGACCCGGGAACAACGCTCGAAGTGCTCGCCGGCCGGGCCGCGAAGGTAAAGACCGCGCCGGTTGCAAACGTGATCGATATCGAACTCGACGATGCGCACGCACCCCAGAGCTGCGAGACCTTCCGGCGCATCACGGGCCTTGCGGAGCACGACACCGGCATGATGCCGGCGTTCTTTGTCTTCGACGATGTCTTTTTGTTCAAACCCAAGGTCCCGACAACAGTGAAAATCTATCCCGAGAACTGCCCGTCAGACGAAGTGCCGGCAGCGGCCCTTGCAATCACCAACGATTCCCGGAAAGGATCCGGTCTTGTCGGGGTGCGGCTGTCCGCGAACCGCGAGTTCGGGCCGACCTCGGAACCCTTTGAGGGGACAAACATTATCGGGCGCGTGATCGATACGGAGAAACTAAAAAGCGTAAAGGAGCGGCAGACGGTGTATATCCGCGAGGTGAGGAAATGACCGAATACAACCCGGCATACCCCGGGACCGTGACCCGGTACGTGGTGGTGGAATCGTATACGGTCACCCCCGCGGATGTCGCCATCCGGGCGTACGAGATCGCAAAAGGCGTGATGATCAAGGAGAACTGCTTTGGCCTGATCGTCATGGGAAAGGAGGAGGACGTGGACCGGGTGATAGCCGAAGTCCGCAAAATGGACCCCGCCCATATCTTTGTAAAAGACCGGGGTTTCCCGCCCGGCGATGCCCGGAGGTGCCGGGCCACGCTTGGCGGCGCACGTCCCGGGTTCCACGGGATCGAGTTCGAGATGGGGATCCTCCCCTACATCTCAAACGGCCTGGAAAAAACAGAAAACCTCAATCTCTCCACTGTCCCGGCGCCGGCACCGGCCGCCCCCGACCGCCGCCTCGATGTCTATACCCTAAAGAAAATGATCGATGCACAGGAGCCCTGACCATGGCAAAAGTCTTCATCTATCCCGCAACGAGCCTGATCCTCTCAGACATGGTGACCCGGTTCGGGCATAAGCCGCTCGGATCGGCGATCGCGATCCGCGAACGCGTCCAGACACCGGGCCTCGAATCCCCGCCGCTCCAGATCACGCCCGAAGAGCCAAAAAAAGGGCTTGCATGGGCGGCAGTCGAGGTCCCGGCCGGTGTCCGCGGGCGCATGTCGCTCTATGGCCCTATGGTCGAAGAGTGCGATGCCGCGATCATCATCAACAATGCCGATCTTGCGTTCGGCTGCATGGGCTGCGCCCGGACAAACGAACTGGTAAAATTCCTGCTCCGGCAAAAGGAGATGCCCCGGCTCGAACTCGAATACCCGAAAAACGAGGCGGAAGGCGTCCAGTTCGTGGCGGCAATTAAAAAATTCCTGACCGAACTCGGAGGGAAGAAATGACCGCCCCGGTACGGATTGCCCAGCTCTCCTGCGGCGCGGACTACTCGGGGGTGCAGGAAGAGATTAACACGGCCGCCCGGTCGGTGAACGGCGAGATCTTTTTCCCGGATATCGCGCTCAAGGATATCGTGCGGGACTTTGACAAATTCGGCCTTGAAGTCAGGAGTCCCGACTTAAAACTCGCGATTGCCCGGGCAATGGCGCTTGTCGAAGGCCGGGTGGATGCAGACGCGGTGTTTATCGCAACCTGTTTCCGGTGTGCCGAGGCCGCGATTGTCCGAAACGAACTCAGGCGCTATATCCTCGAACACTCGAAACTCCCGGTCGTGAGTTACTCGTTTACCGAGCGCACGACCTCGGGAACGCTCCTTACCCGGATGGAGGCCTTAACGACCATCGCCCGGCGCCGGGCGCTCCTCGCCCGCGAAGTCCAGGAGGGCATCACGCTCGGGATCGATTCGGGATCGTCCACGACAAAAGCGATCCTCATGAAGGACAATAAGATCATCGGCAAGGGCTGGATGCCGACCGGGGAGGTGCTCAAGAGCGCCCATGGCGTTGTCGATACCGCCCTTGCAGAAGCGGGGATGAAACTTTCCGATGTCCAGGCAATCGGGACAACCGGCTACGGCCGGTTCCTTGTCGGAAAAGAGTTCAACGCCGATCTCGTCCAGGAAGAGCTGACCGTGAACTCGAAAGGCGCAGTCTACCTCGCGGACCGGCAGCACGGCCCGGCAACCGTGATCGATATCGGCGGGATGGACAACAAGGCGATCACGGTCATGGACGGCATCCCCGGCACGTTTACCATGGGAGGCATCTGCGCCGGTGCAAGCGGCCGGTTCCTTGAGATGACATCGAAACGGCTCGGTGTCGACATCACCGAGCTCGGGCCGCTCGCGATGAAAGGCATGGGCGACCGGGTGCCCATGAACAGTTACTGTATCGTCTTTGGCACCCAGAGCCTCGTAAACGCCCTTGCCGCCGGCAGTACCCGGGAAGACGTGGCGGCGGCTGCCTGTCACAGCGTTGCCGAACAGGTCTTCGAGCAGCAGCTCCAGGAAGTGGACATCAAGGAACCCGTGCTCATGGTCGGCGGCACCTCGCTCATCGAGGGACTGGTTCACGCGATGGGGGAACTCTTAAAGATAAAAGTCGTCGTCCCGCCGCACTCCCAGTACATCGGTGCGGTCGGCTCGGCACTGCTGGCATCGGGTTTTATCAAAAAGGACGGGACAGATGCAGGCCATTGAGTATTTCGAAGTAGAGTGCACCGAGAAGGCGGGCGGCGAGAACTACAAGCAGATCGCAAACGACGTACTTCTCGACCACAACCTGCTTCGGGTCGTCCACAAGATCCACATCTACATCGACCCCAAGGTTCCCATCTTTGTCGCCGTCGGGACGTTAAAGAAAGTCACAACGATCGTAAAGGTCGGCGATATTGCAAACGTCAATCCCCTTGAAGGAAAGATCACGCTCGCCATCTCGGACGAGACCTATCTCTCACAGATGCTGAAAGTTTTCTGGGACCGGTTCGGCAAAGACCATGTCGAACAGCCCGACCGGTTCACGGTGATCCTCTATAATGTCCCGGCAACCGCCGCGGAGATCGAGGAGATCAAAATTGCCGACCCGAGCCAGTCGCTCTACAAGGACCTTGTCTATGCCCTGCGCTGCATCTGCCCGGAGGGGTTCCGGGTCAGGAGCGAGGATTTCGGCTCCGAGAAGTTCTCGTTTGTCGCAAGCGAGGACATGCTGACCGAGCCCGTTCTTGCACTCGTAAAAGAGAAGTTCGCGCTCATGGGGGAGACGCCATGATCCTCGTCCCGATCACCTACAAGGGCGGGGTGTACCGCCACAACGAGATCATCGACCTCATCGAAGACCTCGGCGGCTACATTGTCCAGAAGCACATGATAGCCCAGGAGGTCGTGCTCCAGTGCTTTGTGCCAAAAGAGGACGTGGAACTGATCCGGGCGATCGGAAAACCGCTTGCCGGGGAAGTGACGGACTCTCCGCTCGTGGGCACCGAGATCGCGGTCGTGAGCATGAGCCTCGAGATCCACCACCTGCCCCACCCGTCCTGCGATATCGCCGAGTACGTGCGCCGGCTCGGGGCGAAAAGCAATATGATCGGGATGGCCCGGGGCGTGGGAAAGAGGATCGCGGGGATCAACGACGAGGAACGCGATGTAATCAACGAGCACGACATCGCGGTATACCTGCTGGGAAATTTCGAGACCTGTATTGAAAAGAAGATGCCGGTACTCCTTCGGGGCATCGAGGTGCCGGTCGTTCTCTGCGGCGGCCCGGACAAGGAAGTGCTCGAACGCATCGTACAGCCGAAAGTTGACGGTTACGTGGGAAATGTCGGACGGTTCATGCACCGGACCAAGGAGTCGGAGGAGCTGGATAAACTCGACGAGATCATCGACGAGATCACCCGGGTTTTGGAGAAACGCCGGGAAGAGATCGCAAAAGATCCCCTCTCGGTCGCCCCGGCCCGGCTCATGGACATCATCCGGGAGAAAGTTCCCGAAATCCAGTACGTGACATCCCCGACACCGCTCACGGTGCAGATGGCCGGGCTCCGGGTAAAACTCCCGTACGACACGTACGCGGACGCGGTGCGCAAGGCGGAGATCGAGGACGGGATTACCATTGGCGAGATTGCCGAGGTCGAGCCCTCGCGGATGCGGGACTATATCATCGTACGGGTAAAGCCGTTCTCGGAGACAAATATCGTGGTGTGAGGATCTGGCATGGGACGCAAACGCGAGGAAGAGTTCGAGGACCGGCTCCGGCATATCGTAGAGCTGGGCGCTGCGGCAACGGCCGATGAATGGCTCGGGGTAATCGAGGAAGAATACGGCAAGGTGCCGCTCATCTTCCGGCATATGGGGGAGCGGCCCGAAGTGCTCATCTCCCATCTCCTGTACAAGAGTACCGTGGGGGAGACAAGCCCACTCGATCCCAAGTATGTCGAACTCATCAGCATGGCGGTGGGGGCGGCGCTCAAGTGCCCGTACTGTACGAGCTACCATATGCAGGCGGCGTTCAAGATGGGAGCAACAAGGGAAGAGATCCTCGAAACGATCCTCCTCTCGGGCCTCATCTCGAACTCCTCGGTGCTTGCAAACGCGTACCGGATCGTTGACGACAAATTCGACAAGTGCCTGCCCTGCGAGCTCAAGGGAATAGGAAAAGAGTCAACCGGGGAGTCTGGTAAAAAGGATGGTGTCCGAAAATCCCGAAAGTAATAGATCGAAATTTTTTTTTTTTGAATAAACGCGACAAACACGAATCCCTGTACAATACCCTCTGATTCATACCATCGTTTATCCCCCGGGCGATCCTAAATCACATGAGAATGTGCGGTATCGCAGGGCAGTACTGTTATGAGAGAGGGCGACCGGATCGCAAACTCCTTACAGCCATGTCTGAACGGCTGGCTCACCGCGGGCCGGATGGGGAGGGGTTGCATACCGATGAGCTTGTCGGCCTTGTCCACCGGAGACTTGCCATCATCGATCTGTCACCGGACGGGCTCCAGCCGATGACCAACGAAGACCGCTCGCTCTGGCTGGTATTCAATGGAGAGATCTATAATTTTGTTGAACTCCGCGAGGAACTGACAAAAAAAGGACATATATTCTCCTCAAAATCAGATACCGAAATAATCCTCCACGCATACGAAGAGTGGGATCATAGTTGTCTTGACCACTTCAACGGAATGTGGGCATTTGCTCTCTGGGACGAAAAAAAACAGGAACTCTTCTGCGCTCGGGACCGGTTCGGAATCAAGCCATTTTATTATACAGACACCGGCGGATCTTTTCTCTTTGCCTCCGAGATCAAGGCGCTCCTTGCATATCCTGATGCTGGACGACGGCCGGATGATGAAATGCTCCGGGTATACCTTGCCTGGGGCGTTCAGGATCACTGCGGTCGGACAATGTTTGAGGGCATCTCCCAGATTCCACCGGGTCATGCGATGGTAATCGGTCGGGACGGGAAGGCCGAGCCGTTCCGATACTGGGATGTTACGATCAACCCCGCGGTAGCGGATGCGAGGACCGATAATGAAGTGGCCGCCCGGCTTCGGGAACTGCTCTACGATTCAACACGGATCCACCTGCGAAGCGACGTGGCTGTCGGGACCTGCCTCTCCGGTGGGATCGATTCTTCCACGCTCACCGCGCTCATCAATGGGATTATCCGGAAAGAGGCCCCGGAGAGTGTCGGAGCCCGGCAGAAGACCTTCTCGGTTATTTTTTCTGATAAGATGTTCGATGAAAGCCGCTATATCAAGGATATTGCAGCAGCAACCGGTGTCGATGCGGCAATGACCGAACCGGCACCGGATAATCTCGAAACGGATATCCGGCGGCTCGTGTATATGCAGGACGAGCCATTTGGTTCGCTCTCAATCTATGCCCAGTACTGTGTGATGCGCCTGGCACAGACAAAAGTGAAGGTAGTGCTTGACGGGCAGGGGGCAGATGAACTCCTCGCAGGATATCTCGGATACCAAGCGAGCTATATCCGGGGACTAATCAGACAGTTCCACGGGATAACAGCATTTTCTGAAATTCTCGGCAGTGCAAACGAGCATTTGGGATTCTTTACCACAGCTCGACGGCAGCTGAGGACCCGAAAAGAGCGGCGCGGACTCTTTTCCGGAACTGCGCAAAAGGTTGACCGGTATGCCGGGTCCCTTGACGAGGTTTTACATCGCGAGCTTGTTTCCACAAACCTGCCAGCTCTCCTTCATTACGAAGACCGTAACTCTATGGCGTTTTCCATCGAATCACGGGTCCCCTATCTGGATGTGCGCCTGGCAGAGTATATTGCAGGTCTTCCGCTCAACCAGAAAATCCGGCACGGTGTCACAAAGTGGTCGCTGCGTAATGCAATACGGGGACTCGTCCCCGATTCCATACGATGTCGTTCCGACAAGATGGGGTTTGTCACCCCGGAAGAAAAATGGATGAAAAACGAGCTTCGGGGGTTCATGGAAGAGATTTTTTCTTCAGAGAGGTTCCGTGCCCGACCCTATTGGAATACCGATGCGGTCAGGGAAAACTATTCAGCGTTTCTTGAGGATACATCGACATATTCTCCCGAACTCTGGAGGATTGCCTGCACGGAACTCTGGCTCCGGACATTCATTGACCGTCCTTCAGGAGCCGGGGCAGCGTAGACTTTCAATCAGGACTGGATACTACCGTTCATTTTTTCTTTCGCTTGTCTTGGTGGAATGTGGGGCAATCTGTTGACCGACCGCTACCCACGACCAGACAATGATTCCCGTTCCCGATCAAATCCTCCCGCCCTGCCTGCCGGAGCCCTTCGAGCACGAAGGCCTGGTTCCCCGGTTCGCGGTACTGCATCATCGCCCGCTGCACCTTCTTTTCCCGGCCTTTGGGCACGTACACCGGTTTGAGGGTAAACGGGTCAAGGCCCGTGTAATACATGCAGGTCGAGACGCTCATGGGCGTTGGCGTGAAGTCCTGCACCTGC
>Ga0183101_1000642_pt2 | contig 36829 bp, 45 predicted proteins | sample Biomet3_FD_127790 | JGI IMG/M metagenome (GOLD analysis project Ga0183101, IMG submission 127790) | Microbial communities from bioreactor (seeded with sewage sludge) at LBNL, California, USA - Biofuel metagenome 3 | ecosystem: Engineered > Bioreactor > Anaerobic > Unclassified ... | reverse complement strand
TTTGGTCCGAGTGACAGGGTTCGAACCTGCGGCCTGATGGTCCCAAATTGCTGTCCGAACTTTTTTCCACTCGTTTATAGCCATTTCCGGTCATTTCCACTCGGCTTTCCTTACTCTTTGACACTCTTTGAAGCACTGTTTCCACGTGTTCCACGTCTGACTGTGGTAATCTATGTGGTCAAAAACCATTGTGGTGCAAGGGGTTCATCTGCCCGTAAAACTAAATAATGGAAATCGAAGTGGTCAAAACGCTTCTTTCCGCAAAGTTGGTGTTTATAACCAACTCTGGGCGGGAAGCGTTTTGCGTTTCAGCTATTTGTCTCTGGTCGGTCGAATTGTAACTCTGCGGCCGAGGCTATGCAAGGATTATCTACCAGGCAGAGCGCTCAAAATTTGCGGGGCTGTAAACAAAGAAGAAGCAAAGAGCCGCATTCCATCAGCCTTTCTCGTATGGTACCTTGAAGTAGTCCAGATATTTCTTGAACTTGTCCTGCGCCGCAAGGCAAGTGTCACGCAGATATCCCGGCTCAGACTTCCATTCATGCAGTCCCTGATAATAGAACATTTTCAGATCTTCATCAATGATAAATGGAACGATATTATATTTCAGGCATTCCTTGAACAGAATCAATCTGCCGACACGCCCGTTGCCATCCTGAAACGGATGAATCGTTTCAAATTCATAATGAAACGCAATCAGATCTTCCAGCGTTTGGCTGCTGCTTTCACGATACCTTTTTAGAAGCACCGCAAGTCGTTCCGAAACTTCTTCGGGCGCCGCAGTATCTTTTCCGCCCACTTCGTTGGGAAGTTTTTTGTACTCGCCAATCGCAAACCAATTCTTTCTGGAATCACTGGTTCCGCTTTTTAAAGTACGGTGAAGTTGTTTAATGAAGGCTTGGCTGAGCGGCTGTGCGGCCTGCTCAATAACCATATCGATGCACTTGAAGTGGTTGGCCGTTTCTATAATGTCATCCACATTCACAGCATCCTCACTCACGCCAATGGTGTTTGTTTCATAAATGTAGCGGGTCTGATCATGAGTAAGGCGACTGCCTTCGATGTGGTTGGAGTTGTAGGTTAGCTCAATCTGAATTTTGTGGTAAATGCCACCGCTGACTTTTGCTGTTTCTTCAAGCCGCAGACATTCCAACAGTGTCTTGGGCGCATCGTCATGCCGATTACTGCGCACAGGGCGCTGCGCAATTTCAGGAATATTCCAAGTCTTTCCCGTCAGAAATGCTTCGGGAATTTTCCCGGCAGCACAATAATTCCGAACGGTACGCTCGGATAGATTCCATTGTCTTGCGATTTCCGCTACCGAACAGAACTTCATACGCATTCACCCCTATAGGTTTCTTAGCTATAGTATAACCTGCTATCGGCAAAAATACAACATTGGTATTATAGCCAAACGATAAAGATTACCGATACCGGCAAGCTTTATGACCAGCTCTCAAAATCTGCGGGGCTGTAAACAAAGAAGAAGCCGCCATAGACTATTTCACTTTATTTTTGGCTAAAATAAGATTGCGTCGGATTTCAGCCTTGCTTCCCCGGAGCGTTTGGGCTAAAATAGGATCATATCAAATATTAGCCGGAGGTAAGCATAAATGGGCTATATAAAGCGTGATTTGGAAAGCAAAATTCTGGCGCTCTCAAAAGAATATGCCTGCATGTAATTGCTACAACACACAAAACAGCCGCGTGGAAAATCCACACGGCTGGCGCTGCAGGCACAAGGCCTACCGTTAATTTATTATAGGGCAATATAGTACAAATTACAAGGAAACATCGAATCGGAGCAAATTCAAGAATTACAATAAGCAAAGGAAAGGCCGGTTTCGAGATCTCTCAAAGCCGAGTATATAAAATGCAAACTATTTAATGCAAAAACCTCTGAAATCAGCTAATTTCAGAGGTTTTTTGTAAAGGGCTCATATTTTAATGTAAAGTCGTAGGGGGGTGCAAATCGCGTTTCAGAGGGGTGCATTTCTGAAGGGGGGCGCAGACTAAACTGTACACTTCAGATTTTCCCAATTCTTTCGTTCACTGCTATCTCTTGCGCTTCCAGTTCAAAAGGAATAGGATCCCAACAAGAAATGCTGGCCCTGCAATGGTAAGGCTCCAAGAAACGCTCAGATACCAAGGAATTTCTGAATGTATCGCCCGAAACACAGTCAGCCCCGAATAAAGCACCCCCGCACTGATGAAAGTGACTGCACCGACAGCTTCATGCTTCCAGGCAATAACGAGAAGGCCGGTCAGGATAAATACCGGGATGTTGTGCATAATCAGACCGATTATGATATCACCGACGCTTCGCCCAGGCTCGATCACATCCAAAGAGAACATGGCAAGAAATAGGATAAACAGAATCGACAAAATCCTCGGTGTCCAGTAAATAAATTTTCCAACCTTAACCGGCATTTCAACCACCTCTCTTTCACGTGGTTCCTTTTTTCGTACTTTTTTGTTTCAGCATGCTAAACAGGCTGATACTCAATCCTATCCCCATGCCAAATGACGTAATAATCGCGAGAAAATTTAGATCAATAGGTCCAAAAACAGCAAACAGATTTTCAAATGTTGCTTTTACGGGATCTTCTGAATTAAATAAGCCCACTAATACTCCAAAAGGAAAAGCTACTACTCCACAAACTACTGAAAATACCCAAATAGATTTGCGGCCATAAATGATCGTTCCAAAAATTGCGCCGCAAATTATACCCATGAATATAATTGCTATCATATTCTCTGTGTTATAAATATTGGGATTCTCAGTATTAACATTGAACACAGAAAATAATAAATCCGCTCCTCCCGCCAGAATAAAAGCACTCCAAAAGCCAATTGGTACTGCAACGAGACCTGCGAGCCCCATTTTTTGAATCTTGTGATGATTCATATGAAAGAGGCCAAGGAAAAGCCCCCCGATTCCCCCGGCAAGGATTGTGTCAATAATCGCAAAATCTAAAGGTAATAGAACCATGGACGTGATCACAGCGCTCGCAAAAAAAGATATCGTTCCAGTGAGCATTGACCAAAGTAAATAAGTTGTTTTGGTTTCAGACATTACATTCGCCCCCTAAGAAAATTATTGCAATGCTGATCTACATAATCTGATCAGGGCCTAATGCGGAAATGCAATCTCAGCTGTCACCCAAAATATGATCAACAGACCAACCGGAATGGATAGCAGCGTAAATAACGCTCTATCTTTATTTTTTACGATTGATACAATGCCGAGTGCAAATCCAACAACTCCTATTACCGCAAGTATTGGGCTTGGAAAGGGCAGTCGGATGTGGATCGCTAAAGCTGAAACTTTTAATGACATAACTATGATAAAGACCAGTGTGAGGATAGCGGACCATTTTCCAACTTTTGCTTTTGACCAAAATTTTATCTTCATGTTATCCCCTCATTTCTTCTGTTTAATATAGAAATCCAAAGATATAACTATGTTATAAGTATAATCTCCAGAATGGTAAAACGCAACAAACAGCAACTGGATATGTCTGCCAAAGCAAAGTATATTCGCCAAAGTTTCAGTGTCTTGTAAAGCAGTAAAGAACTGCAACCCTCAAAAAAGTCTGCAGTCTTTCAATTACCTTTTGCTGTTCAATTCCATCCCATTCTGGAACCTGAACACCAGTGTTCCGTTGCCCTTTACTGTGACGGTATACGGTTGCGTCAAAGCTGCAGAAAGCACTGGAAAGCGGGAGTCCTGAATCAGGTGAGCTTTTCAAGGAATTCAGGCAGATATTTGAACAGGTAATGCTTTATATTTCTTAACTGGGGTAAAAAAGAGCGCCAAAGGCGATGACTCTGTCTTTGGCGCTTTCCCATTCCTGAAACTGCTTATTGTTCGAGACTATCCCGGATTATGTGTAGAATAAGATGTGTAAATTCAGAAAAGCACAAAAAAAGTACAAGGGAATCATTTTTCCGCTGTTTTGAAGCGCCCATTTTACCGCGTTTTCGAACCCGCCGCAGCAGGGAACTGTCATTCTGACTACCGTGACGTTTTATGTTGTTGTTCCTAATGATCTCCGTGAGTTTGTCCCTGCAATCTCTTTCGTCAAGCTTGGGATAGTCGAAAGGGGTCACTTGGTTCCTGATAAACCTGTTGTGAAAATCGCCATTAGCATATCTCTATTGCTGCTGAGTCTGCTGCTCTCGATGATAACGGGATTTATCTTGGTACATGTTTTCATCTGCCTCTCTGAGCAGATTTGCTATTCTGTTATTTGCTTTTTCAGTCGATATCGCATACCCAGCGCTGACGGTAAGTAGGAACGGAAACTGCTTTGACCTGTTAAAAACATCGAAGTTGTTTCTAATTTTCTGTGTTATTTCCTCAGCAGTACTCTCTTTACCTTCCGGCATGACAATAACGAACTCGTCTCCGCCATACCGTGCCAGAAAAGCAGAAGTCCCGTTAAATATTGACCTCAGGATATTCGCTGTCTGTATCAAGGCCATGTCACCTGAGTAATGTCCATACTGATCGTTGATGTGCTTGAAATCATTTACATCCAGCATGATCAGCGTCACTGGGCGATTCTGACCTTCTTCATATGTTCTAAGATGTCTCTCCATATTTCTGCGATTATTCAGACCGGTTAGAGTATCCTGTGATATTACTTGACTTTCCCTATTAAGTAGAATCATCAGACTGGAAACGACCGCACAGGGCCATACCATGCTGAGTCCATAAAAAACTGTCTGCGCAACTCCGCCCAGAAACGGAGGTACTGCAAAAAAAGCAATTGTCAGCAATTCTTTCTTACGGCCAATAAGTACCTCTTTTCTATACTGTGACAGAGCTATTACAGATACTGACAGCAGATATGCAAGTATGACAACAGACATTGGTGCAGACAATACTCCGCGATGATAATAATTGGCATCATCCAGATAAAAACACCAGCCGTTAAGCGGTGAAGCAATGACAATCATGCTTAATATGATAAAAGGAACAAGAACGTAAAAAGCCTCATTCTTTCTTGGTATACTGTGACCAAAAATTCGATACCATGCATATCGTAGCCAGAATAGTGCAACGACAATCTGCATAATAAAGTAGATAATGATATCTATATAGCTCAAAGCACGTACATAGTCGCCGCTTTTGCCATTCAATATCCACATAACAATATCAGTCAGGAGAATCAGTAATACTGCTGTTTCTATCATGCGCAGCAGCCGGATGCTATAAGTGTCAGCGAAATCTCTTTTGTAGCTGTAAAGGATTATCAAAGTAATAATGCTTGAAAAAACATCAATGCCGATATTAAAAAACAATGTCTCGCTAATATCGAATATGATCATGGCTTTGCTCCCCTCCCTTTTTTATTTCCCCCGGGAGTGCCTGTAATGATATCGCCGATCATCCTCAGCAGAAAACACGGTATAGACTTAAAAAACACAGATTCCAGTCGATCAATTGGGTGAGCTATATTTATTTCGAGCCTTTATTAGTTTTATTATACAATGCCGGTTGCAAGAAGTAAAGATTGCATTCATGAGAGGAGGAGGCGGCGGTATGCCAAATGGTGGAACGTGCATCCAGCCCCACCATAGCAGCCACCAGCATACCACCTTTGAGAATAAATATGTCCCGATACTCAGAAAGAGAAATGCGCTCTAAAAAGCGCTCCATCATATAGTTTCGCATGAGAATTTGTGCGTCAGCAGCGTTTTTTCGGGATAGGTTTCGGATCAAATCTTAGAGTTGCCTTGCTGTTTGAATTATAGGAGAACCTCCAAATATTGCCTTAACACTTTTTTTACGCGGAACTGCGCTGCGTACCGCATCAGAGTACTCAGGTTTTTGTCGGTTCGTTTCGCATATCGTTTCAAAGCATCTTGAAATGTCTGTGCTTCCGTATCGTTCCGACACCGAATCAAATCGCAGATCGTGCGTTCCATATCGTAGGTCGGTACGGTATGTCCAAAAGGCGTTTTGGCACTGGTAATGCCGATGGGGTACAACTCCTTTTTCACTGTATAAACGGTAATTCCGTCCGCTTTTAATCGTGTCGGGCTATATCCTCTTTGAACCGAAACGGAATAAGGCGACGGCTCGCGGTCAGTCAGGTCATGGAAGAACAGTGCACTTTCGTGGGAGAACACTGCCGGTGCGCAGCACAGGTGCAGCAGATACATTCCATCAACCCATGCGTCTTTGGAAACATAAATTCCATGTGCAGCCTGCTCTAAATTATTTTGCCGGATGTATTGGTAAAGCACCGGCTTGGTAACGCCTGCGGCAATCACAGCCGAAGTTTGGAGAATCCCATCACCTTCGGCAAGTAGTTTGTCGAGCTGCTCCTGTCTATTCATTCAGATCGCTTCCTTTGGTGCTACAATTATAATCCAATGTAGCACCAAAGAAACATAAAAATTGAGAAAGGGAAGCATACAAATCCACCCCACGTACCCGCTCTTGTTCACCAATAAGTTCAAGACCTAACCGGCTGTGAACAAAGGAAAAGCCGCTATAGACTACCTGATAAGCCTGAAATCTTTAAGATTGTCGTCAAATATTCTAACTATACTTACAATCATTGCTGAAAGTGTTGAAGATTTGCGCCCTAAAATTCTATCACAGGTGGTTCTTAATCATGTATTGATGTTTGCTTTTCTGGCCTGTGACATCAGCTGACGGACAGGAAGCTGATACAGCTTTCCGCTTTTCACGAAATTGCTGCCGCACTGGCGAAATTCAAACTTCACACCCTGCCGCAGGCACTGCTCCCGCACATCTAAGACCCAAGCATAGTCCAGTGGTCTTGCATTTCGGTCGGACTCGCCGCCCACTACCACAAGCTCCACATCGCCCAGATGCCGCTCAATGTTCATCTTCTCCAGCATGGGCTGAATGATGATGTTTTTATGAACAATAGGAAGCGTATCAAAGAGGGGCAGCCGTCTATACGACTCCGCCTGGTTTTCCACGGTACAGCCCACGGTCACATTCTCGTAGCCGTCGCCCCAGTCGGGTGGGATGCAGTCCATAAACCGCTCAATGCGTTTGGTCAGAAAGAGGACCCGCAGGTCAGACCGATCTCGCATCATGCGCCAGCACTCAACCCGCCACTCATCCGCGTCGGGCAGCAGGAAGTCGGAGGAAAAGCAGAGATAGACCGTTTCTCCGCTTTTCATCTTGTATTCGCCCTTCTTTTCGCCCCGCTTATACCGCTCTACGGGCGCACAGAAGTTGTCCGCTTTCGTCACCACATTCGTGTCCACGCCCCGCCGGGCGTCCCCCTTGTGGATGTAACAAAACCGACAGCCCTCGCTGTATTTGTGGCAGCCCCGCCACGGATTCCACATTGCCATGTTGAACCTCCTGCGCTTACAGCCAGACGGCCCAGTCGCCGTAGTCAAAGGTGCCGCTGCCGTGATGCAGCTTACCCTCAGCGTCAAGCTCGCGGAATGCGTCCCGCATACGAATCAAAATCTCGGGCGGGATATCCAGCGTGTGGTGGGCGGGAAACACCTGTTTCACCGGCAGCGCCGCGACTTTTTCAAGGCTTTTATGATACGCCTGCGGGTCGGTGGAGAGATAGTAGGCAAAGAGTGTGTCCTTATAGACCAGGTCGCCGGTGAACAGATACCCTGTCGCCGCCGCCCAGAAGCACATGTGCCCCGGGGAGTGGCCCGGCGTGTGGAGCACCGTGATTTCCCGCCCACCAAGGTCGATGGTGTCGCCGTCATGCAGTACCCGCGTCGGCATTCCCTGGAAAAATTCATAAGTACCCACATCATAGCCCTCGGGCAGGTCGCAGCGGTCAATTACCATGCCGCGAATTATATCCATGCTCAGAGGAAACTCGCCGGAGAGCCAGTTTAGCTCCGCATCATGGGCATAGAAGTCGGGGTAATATTTGTGGCCGCCGATATGATCCCAATGGATATGCGTGGCGACCGCCGTCACCGGTTTGTCCGTCAGCTTTTTTAGCTCCGCTGAAATGTCGCAGATGCCAAGTCCTGTGTCGATGAGCAGCGCCCGGTCGTCTCCCTCCAGCAGATAGCAATGGGTCTCCTCCCAGTGGCGGTATTCGCTGATGATGTGCGTCTTTTCATCAATCTGGTCGATGGTGAACCATGGTTTCATATGATAACCCCCTCGCAGTGGTCGATTTCATGCTGAATAATCTGAGCTGTCCAGCCGGTGAAGGTCTTGATACGAACCTGAAAATCCCGATTCTGCCAGCGTACCTTGATGGACTTCCAGCGCCGCGCCTTGCGTGTGCCGATTAGCGACAGACAGCCCTCCTCGGCGTCATAAGGTTGGGATTTTTTGATGATTTCAGGATTGAACATCACCATGTATTCACCGTCATGATCAATGGCGATGATGCGCTTGGAAATGCCGATCATATTCGCCGCCATGCCCACGCAGCCGTCCTTGTGGGCGATCAGCGTCTCCAGCAGGTCGTCCGCCACCGGAATGTCCGCCTGTGTCGCAGGCTCCGAGACCTGTTTCAAAAAGTCCTCATCTCTCATGATTTCATATACCATTATTCATCGCTCCTTTTGTGTTGCCAAAAAGTCTGCCTTTTGATAGAACCCTTTGCAATTCCGATTCAACATGGGTGAGCTGACGGTGATCGCAAACTCCTCCACGGAGGAGAAAAGCGCCGCCACACATAAAATCACGCCGGACGCGGTCAGCCCCAGCGCCGCGTACAAAATCGGGAATGCAAAGATCAGCGCACCTGTCGCCTTATTCGCATAAGTGTGCAGGGCGGAAAACGTGAGGTATTTTATAAAGCCCACGCCATACCCTGCAAGCCGCACCGCCGCAATGCACCCGGCGCATACCCAGAGCCATGCGGGAAGCTGAACATTTCGCAAAACCACAACGGCAATTGCCGCCGCAAAGACCAGATCGGCGGTACTGTCCAGCGTTGCGCCGACATCGCTCTGAATGTGCAGGGCGCGGGCAACCGGGCCGTCCAATAAATCGCTGACCCCGCCGCCCAGATAACAGACCCAGAACACGGGAGAAAACGGGGCTGCCAGCACCATTCCCACGGCAAACAGAAACCGCGAGGCGGTCAGTATATTCGCAATATAGTTCATCACTGACATCACCGCCCTTTTTATCATTCTATCACACTTTGCCAATATCATCGTGAAAAATCATCTAAGTGTTTGGGCGCACAATATTCTCTATTCCCACCGTTGACTTTTGCTATTACTTCAAGCCTTAGGCATTCCAACAGTGTCTTGGGCGCATCGTCATGCCGATTGCTGCGCACAGGGCGCTGCGCATTTTCGGGAATATTCCAAGTCTTTCCCGTCAGAAATGCTTCAGAAATTTTCCCGGCAGCACAACAATTTCGAACGGTACGCTCGGATAGATCCCATTGTTTTGCGATTTCCGCTACCGAACGGCACTTCATACTATATTATGTAGATTTGAAGTGTCCGGGAATTCCGGACACTTCAAATTTTGTGAGATGTCTTGTCCGCCGTAGATTACCATATCGAACTAAGATGTCTGGAAATTCTTTCCCAATTTTCGTCGCATTTGATTGCAACTATTCGCCAACGGGTATATAATAAATAGAATAATGAATTATCGGCAAAGCCGTTGAAAGACGGCGACGCAAAGCTACGAGGGCCTTCCAACGTCAGGTGGCCGCCAGCTGCGCCCCAGGCATACGCCCTACGAAAGTAGGGCTTTTTTGCATTTTGACATGAGGCGTGAAATTATGGATTATATTTCAATCACCGAGGCCGCAGATAAATGGGGCATTACCCGCCGCCGTGTGTAGGTACTCTGTGCTCAAAATCGCATTCCGGGGCTGACGAAGTTTGGCAAAGCCTGGGCCATTCCGAAGGATGCGGATAAGCCAGCGGATGCAAGAAAGCAAAAAAGGAATCCAGCATGAATAAGGCAATGTACCATTATATATACGATGAAGAGACCGGCAGCCTCCTGCTGAACGATAAAGCCTCTTTGATGTCCAAGGAACCAAGACCTGTCTATGCACAGGAGCTTGATTTTCTCGGTGTTGATACGATTTGGGATCATGTGGAACAGCAGGAACTGCCTTATATGTGGGCAGAATGCAATCATTATATTTATAAGGACAAAAACATATTTAACGACTACCTAAAAATGGTTATAAAAGTATCGCCATCTTAAGGTAAAGCACATATTGAGAACCCGCTTGTGACGCAAGCAGTGATATGTTGCACAGCTTTTAAATCCAGCAAACTTGAAGGTTGGGGGATGGAATATCCGATGAGTCAGGAAAAAAATGAGCTGAAACCAGCGGAAGCGGAAGTAAACTATAACGTAGTAAATTTAAAATGGCTTAGGCGGCAAAACCTCCCCTATGTTTTGATTTGGATTCTTTATTACGCCTGGATCATTGCTTTTGCAACATGGTGGACAGCTTCCCCTCTCACTGAAAATGTCTTCAGTACGCAATTGCGTGAACTGATGCACTCGATTACTTTGGTCTCCTCCGCAGCCTTTGTATTTATCATCCGAAAAGAATGGTTCGTGAAAACTGCCCGTATCGGAGCAGTCCTGATTATCATCGGCATGAGCGTCTTTTTTACGGTTCCGAATGCAAATGTTCAGACTTTGTCGGCCGTCATAAGCTCGATTGCTATGGGCTGCGTCAACATCAGCATTTTGATCCCTTATGTCTTTTTGCTCAACAATACCGAAAAGCTTTATGCAGTCGTAGGCAGCAACCTTCTGATACAGTTGCTCTCATTGTTTCTGGAACTCAATACGCAAAGAAGCATTGAGTGGGTTCTCTCCGCCGTGATCCTCGCCGTTTCTCTGGGCACCATTGCTTTTTTCAGGAAGAATGACATTGTAGAATATATTCATGTGCCGAAGCCGGATCAGCCTCATTTTCAACGGAGGATCTATCTTTCCCTGCTTTTTAACTGTGCCGTCGCGATTTTGTGCAAGGGCGTGGGCAAGGGTATTCTCAACGTAGTGGCGGAAACCGTCGGTGCCTCCGTTTTAACGTGGTATTACATCGGGGGCTTGGCGGGATGTCTCCTCTATGTCCTGATTTACACCTTTACGAGGAAAGCGTATATCTGGCTCGGAAACATGACCTTCGCCAGTGTGGCGATCAGCTTCATGCTCAACGCCTTTCTCGACCACATTCCGGGGCTCACTGTTCCATTTGCTGCTTTGCTCGGGCTTGGCAGCACGATGGGAATGATTAATATGTATTATATACTGGGCGTGATCGGGAAGAAATACGACAGCATGCGATATGTGAGGCTGTATATTCTGTTTATCGGCGTCTTTGGCGGGGGATCAGGAATTGCCGTGGGGACTCTTATCAGCATGGGCGGAACCCTGGAGCTTTCCGTTTTCGCCTCCATCTTTTCTGTTGTGGTCATGATCGCTTTTATGTTTATATCCCCCATTATGGAGCGCGCGGAATATGTCAACGTTTGGGGACTTGATTCCCAGCAGGCTGAGGTAGACAATGAGCAGCTTCACGCTTTCCAGAAATACCGATTGAGCAGAAGAGAGATTCAGGTGTGCAAACTGCTTTTGCAGGGATATACCATGCGCCAGATATCAGGCATCCTTTCCATTGCTTATCCGACAGTGAATACCTATTGCACCAGCATTTATCGAAAAACGAAAATCAACAGCCGTACCGAACTGCTGCAGGTTTTTAAGGACTATATAAATAACTAACGTAAATATAGCTGAAAGCTACGCCTCATTAGTTCTAATGAGGCGTAGCTTTTTTGCGGTCATGCGTGTTAATGAATAGGCAGCAGGAATTTTTTTATGCAGAATGACAGTACAAAAAACAATTCAGATAGGAGAATCAAAATGGCAAATGATTTGTTTGGCGGACTCATGAAAGGGCTTTCCGGTTTTATGCCGCAGGATGATCCGGACGTGAAGCTGATGAGCGCGCAATCGGATCTCAGCGATCTGCAGCAGCAGGAAACCGCAATTTACGCCGACATAGGCAGGCAGTCGCTGGCCCAGTTTAAGGGCCGTTTCCCCGAGTTAGAGAGTAGGCTTCAGTTGGTGCAGACGAATATTGCAGAGTCCCAGGCCCAGCTGGAAGCGGTTCAAGCGGAAAAGAAACAAAAGGAGCAGGCAGAACAGCGAACGGAGCAGCAGTGCGTCTGCCCCCAATGCGGTTACCGCAATTTGGAGGGCGTAAAGTTCTGTCAGGAGTGCGGCGTGAAGCTTGGCGTATTCAATTGCCCAAAGTGCGGCGCGGTTTTGGTGCCCGGCACACGCTTTTGCGGTGAATGCGGTGCAAAGCAGGAGGTATGAGCATGGCGAGCTACAAACAGCCCTGCATCCACTGCGGAACCTTTATTGAGTCGGATTCACGTTTTTGCCCCGCCTGTCAAAGCGGAAGCCCTTTTGGGTATCTCTGCCCCACCTGCCTGCGCCCCATCCAAAAAGGCCAATCTGTCTGCTCCAGCTGCGGCAGGCCGCTTGCTGTTCCTTGTCCCAACTGTGGAGAACAGACTTTCGTACAGGACAGATGCGAGCAATGCGGTGGAACACTGATGATTCGCTGCCCAAATCCGCGCTGCGGCGCACCGCAATTTTTTGGAAACACGAAATGCACTGCCTGCGGGAAAAAAATCGAATTAAGGAAGAAATGAGGGTACTACCTATGCTGCAATCTTTCACCAGGAATTTTGAAGACAACTCCACGGAAGCCGGATTCCAGTTCACTTTCTACTGTGACCTGTGTCAAGACGGTTTTAAAAGCAGCTTCGTGGAATCCGAGACTTATAAAAAGAACAGAGGATTGAGTGGCCTTGCGCGCGGGGTTGGCGCTCTGGGGGGCTTCTTCGGCGGCAAATTGAGCGACCTCGCCTACTCACTGGAACGCGGCGGAGATATCCTTTCCGAGCGATTTGACGGTATGAGCCCCGAATGGCAGAAGGAGCATGAGAAGGCTTTTGAAAGAGCCCAAAATGAAGTACAGCGGCATTTTCACCGCTGCCACGGCTGTCATCAGTGGGTGTGTGATTCCTGCTACAACGAAGATGAAACGCTCTGCACCGACTGCGCGCCCCGGCAGGAGGTGGCGGTGGCGAAAGCGCGGGCAGAGGCCATGCGCCGCAATATCGACGAGGTAGCCGAAACCGCTACCGTCTGGAAAGGGAAGCTGGAAAGCAAGACGGTGGTCTGCCCCTCCTGCGGAAAGCCTGCCGGATCGGGTCAATTCTGCAGCAACTGCGGCGCATCTTTGGCACTGGCAGTTTGTCCCGTGTGTGGTGAAAAAAACGCGCAGGGAGTACGCTTTTGCAATCACTGTGGAGCGTCCATGAGTGCGCCCGTCCAGCACAAGTGCAAGAATTGCGGAGCAGAAAACCCTCCCGGAACGAAATTCTGCGGCAGCTGCGGAAGCCAACTGCAGACTTGAATGCGCTGTTGACAAGCATCGGCGGCCGTTTCGGCGGAAAGTATATTGCTTCTTCATATACAGCATTTGGGAGATGAAAGAATGGCATTATTTGAAAAGCTTAAAAAACGGGGCGCTTTCGGTCAGCGGCGAACTGTTAAAAAAGAGATTGACTCGCCGCATGAAACAGACGAAAACAGCAATCCCCCTTCTTTTGCAGGCACACCCGGAATAGCAGAAGAGGAAAAACGAGAGCGGATTTCTCAGCTTACCCCCCGTGAATATGAGCTGTACCTCCTTCTTTTGGAAGGATTCACCTTAAAAGAATCCGCGAAACAGCTTTTGGTAAAATACTCCACAGCAAATACTCATATGACGGACATCTACAAAAAATTGGGTGTCAGATCCAGGGCGGAGCTGATTATCAACTACCGCAATATCAACGGAAAAGGCACACAGGCGCCATGACAGACAAAATGGCCCTGAAAACCTACGTAAGACTGCTGGCTGATCAAACATTGAAACGATGGAGGTAATGATGATGACCGAGCAAAAAGACAATTTTGAAAATCAAGAAGCGGTAACGGGATCGGGAGCTGCACAGATTCAGGAAGACACCTATCCCGCGGAGGACATTGAAAAAGGCAAGACCATGGCAGGACTTTCCTATTTGCTTTTTTTCCTGCCGCTGGTGGCTTGCCCTGAATCCAAGTATGCAAAATTTCACGCCAATCAGTCTTTACTGTTGCTGATCACAGCCATAGTGGGGGATGTAATCTTGGGGGTCATCCCTGTTGTCGGGTGGATGCTGATGCCGATTTTCGGGGTGGTTGTTCTGGCGCTGGGTATTATTGGCCTCATCAATGGATTTGGAGGGAAAGCAAAACGACTGCCTCTGATCGGAAGGTTTACCATTCTGAAATAAGGCGGAACTTCCATCTGAGTGAGATGGATCATATTTTCATCATAAAACGTTAGGAGGATCTGTATGAAGAAATTGATAGGTTGCTTTTTAATATTTATACTGCTTTTATCGCTCGCCGGGTGCGGAGTGAAAGAGAATTTGGAGCAAAAAGCCGGAGAGGCGCTCGCGGAGAATATGCTTGAGGACGCCGGCGGCGGTGATGTGGATATTGATGGAGACAAAGTGACCATCACGGGTGAGAACGGCGAAACACTCACAACGGGCGGCAACGAGTGGCCAAAATCCGATCTGGCGAAAAGCGTTCCGGAGTTCAAAGAAGGAACGATCACCGCTGTCTTGGACAGCTCCGATTATGTCATGGTATCGCTGGAATCGGTGAAAGAAGCCGATGCCGCAGCCTATTATGAAATCGTAAAAGAAGAATTTACACAGGAACCTTTTGAAGCAAACGCCGATGGCAGTATTTCTTTTGGAGCGAAAAACGCAGACGGGATTGGCGTGACTCTCCAATATACAGAAGAAACCTTTACGATCACTGTTTCAAAGCCCGTTCAATAACGTTGTTTTAATTTTTGGGAGGTTCTTATGAAAAAATTTTTAACATTGATTTTAACATTCATGATTGCTGCCTCATTATGTGCCTGCGGGCAAAAAGGCTCGGGACCTTCGCCGGAAGCCTCCGGCCAGTCTACATCCGCTCCGAATACTGAAGCGGGGGGATCGGGCAGCGAAACCGGAGAGGACGCGGCATCTCAACAGAAACAAGCGGGTACCGTGACAGTTGAAATTACGCCACCCGAAGGATGGACAAAAAATGAAGACTCGGTTCTGCCGGTTCACTACATGAAAGGCACCGCAAGCTTTATGGTGAAAGCAGAACCTTTCTCCGGCACCACCTTGGATGATGTGGTGAAGGAGGCGCTTGAAATTTACAAAAAATCCTTTGATAACGTCAGCGTTCAGGGAGAGGTTGAGGCGCTCACGGTGGATGAAAAGGATGCCAGATCGCTGACCTTCACCTGCTCTGTCAGTAATATAAACATGAAGTATCTGTATGTCTATCTCTTTGCTGCGGACAAAACCTATGTAATTACCTTCGGCGATAGTGCAGAGAGCTTTGATTCTCTTTCTGCCGACTATACGGCCATTTTAAGCAATATCAAATTCAAGGTACAGTAGTAACTGGAGGCGGTGTTTATGAGAAAGAAAGTTTTGATGGGGTTTTTCCCTCTTGCGCTATGCCTGCTTCTGCTTTTGACCGGCTGTGAGCAGCCCGGTCCCGGCATAGGCTCTATGCAGGTCAGTCCCTCTCAAGCGCCGCCGAGCAGCAATCTGCCTGTAAGTCAAAAGTCCGGTAATACGGCATTCGTATTTGATGCCAGCATCATAGACCCGCAGAACATGGCTCCAACCTTTGAACCGGGCGTCTGCAAGGTGTTGGCCGCCTTTCTAAAAGAAGCCGACGGATACAGCGGAGATGTTGAGATCACCCGTAAATTTCCACAGGGCTATGATGAAGCCTCACAAAAAAAGCAGCCGGACGGATATATCGTGCTCTCCTACAAAAGCACATTTTCCCATCCATCGCCTGGAGAGGTGCGGACAGAAGCAAAAGCCGCCTTGGATAAACTGGCGGAAAACGACATGGGGCAACGGTTTTACGGTACACTTCTCACACTCGTCCGACAGGAACAGTATACCGTTACCAGTACCTTCGATTTTGGAATTCCTTATAATTTTTTGAAAAAGAATGCCGGGGTACAGGAGATTCCCTATCTTCTAAGCGTAACTGATAATCACGCAAAACTCTATCTGTACTTTCACAAGCTCAGTGTGACTGCTGTGGAAGGAGAAATGAAAAACCCGCCTGCGGCTTCCCTGCTTCCGGCAAAAACAGATTCGGCGTACTTATCTATCAATGCCAAAGCGCTTAGTCCTGAGGCAAAGAAACTGCAGGATCGTTGGCAGATGCTGTTCCTTGGCAAAAAGGATGGAGACTCTTTTGCCGGCAATCTGTATTTATCCCGTATCGAGGAAAAGGTCGGCGCATATCCGGGGGTTGCATCCCTGACAGGGAACTGCAGCGTATATGAAACTCCGCTCCAATTGCACTTTCTGCCGTTTGACGAGGCGGCCTATCGAAAGGCCGGAGGCCATATGGGAAGTATGCAGACTTCATCCCTATCGCATATGGCGGCGGTAAACTGCGAGGGCAATAACCTATTGTTTACGGCTGCCGGTGATACCGTTTTCGTTGAACTGCCGGGAAGCAGCTTTGGGGGCGTATTAGAGGGAAAGCTCACCGGAAGCGGTGGGCAAACCGAGCGCGTTTATGAGGAGAGCCTTGCCTTATGCCGCGCGGAGTATGCTTATTCCACCGCACCACAGCCGGAAGGCAGCGATAATTGGACGGAAGCTGCGCGTCAAGGCACCCAAATGACGGGAATTACGCTGACAGAGGATGCGCTTAACAGGATTGCGGGGGCGAGTGGCTTTGCAACCGAACTGGAGGGCCAATGTCTGTGGCTCCCAAATGGCTTCATACCCTTAACTGCACCTTTCGACTGCTATGAGCAGAATGTACTCACGAATCCGACTTTCAGTTATACCGAAGACGGGTTATGGCTGGATAAAATCGGTCCATTGTATCGCCAGCATTTTTCAGGAATGCGAGACTTTTCCGTAAAGGAGGGCGAGTACGGCGGCCACTACTCTATGGAGATTGTATTCAGCTACGGCGTCAAAACGATCTACATTGAGCTGTGTGACGGCAATGCCGGTACGGATGTAACCGTCATGATGTTTGGACAATAGCATCAATAAAAAACAGGATAGGAATGACGCCATGAAAAAATCAGCCGTACTGCTCTTATTGCTTGTGCTGCTCACAGGCTGCGGAACTGGCAATTCTACGCCAATGCCCGATTCCTCTTCCGCGCAAGAGGAATCGATTCACATCCAGCCTGAGGAACTTCTGCTTTCGGTTGGAGAGACTGCCTCCCTTGTATGCCAAAATGCATCAGAACAATCTGTTACGGATGTTCATTGGACAATTGAGGACGAGAATGTTGCCACCATCTCGAGCGATGGCACAGTGACCGCTGTTGCAAAAGGCCAAACGACAGCCACCGCCAAGCGGAATGGTGCCTTCGGTGTACAGGCGAGTTGCCCTATCACAATTCAGGCGCAAAAAATGTTCGCTTCCGACGGAGCAAAGATAGAGATCAGCGATAAAATGGAAAATGTCATCGCACAGGATGGCACCAATTGTACGATGACTTTTGAAATGCAGGCGGAAAGGATCAATAACGTTTTCAAAGGTCAGGCAATGCTTCAGTCCATCGGAGTCAAGCAATCCGATGGCAGCATGCCTGCCGCCGGAATGCTTCAGCTTGTATCAAAAGTGGAATTTACTCTTGAACCGGCCGATTCCGAAAAACCGTCTCCCGACAATGGAATCGATCTGGCGCCGCTCGTCAAGGTGGATTATCGCGGAAAAGGAACCTTCCGCTTTATTATGACCGATGTGGGGTTTATGGCGCTGGAGACGGAAGTAACTGAGGATGATATGGTTCTTGACATCCCATTTGAAGTCACTGTGACGGGAGATAAAGTTGGAATTCTCTTTAACGCGCCAGATGGACAACTGCTCAGCTTTCAAGGAAAGTTACTGCAATAGCCTCTCTTTTCCCGGCTCTGATGCGGAAACCATGGTTGCACCTAATACAATTCTTGATTATTTTTTTCATCAGTCTATTTGTAATGCTCCCTCAAAGTAAAATTGCAGACTTTTAGGCGGTTTTAAGAGTCAATTTGCAAATTTTTCGAACTCAACGCAAAAGGCACAGAACCGGAGCCATCACTCCATTTCTGTGCCTTTCGTCTGTTATACGCTTTTGAGTTTTCCGGCTTGCGGGTCACGGGGTTCAGCCCGTACCAACTGCCGCGCCGTGCGGCGTTCCGCTTTTGCTGCTCCTTCTTTGAGAGCTTCTCAAAGGGGATGAATTTTTCCATCGTGATTCTCCTTTCGTGGATGGGTGAAGCCGATGATAGCAGAAACACAGCCGCTTGTCAAACGCAGCGTTTGAACGCCACCGTCTGCGCCTTCATGGAGATTTTGCCCACCTCGTAGCCATAAGAGGGCAATTCCTTCTTGAAGGTCAGAAAGGCGTGGTCGATGGGAAAGCCAAGGATCTCCTCGATCTCGGCGAAGGTAAGCGTAAAGCTGTCCTCCGTGCGCCCGCCGATCGCCTGCCAAAGCGGCTCATATTTACTCATTGCCCGTCCCCTCCGACCTGTTGTTATACCAAGTGATATAAATATGCCCAACAGCGAACATGACGCCGAATGCCGTCAGCAGCCAATGCCGAAAAATCACGCCCCGCAGAATGAAGATGGCACTGGGCAGGATCGCCAGCCACAACGCGGCGGGCAGCGACGGCCTGCGAAAATAGACCGCCCAGAAAATGAAATAAGCCAGCAGGAGTGCAGGAAGCAGAAACAGCCAGATCACAAGCTCCTCCGGGGACTTGAAGCCGAACTCCCACACGAAAAGCGGAAAGACCATCATCGCCATGGAGCCGTACCGACCAATCTGCTCCAGAATGAGCATCGGCTTGCAAAAGCATTGATTTTCGATATGGGGATTGCGCCGTGCGTAAATGAGGTTGGGAATCATCATCAGTGCGACGATGAGAAAGCCTGTCAGATTCAGAAAACCGAACTGCATAGGGCCACCCCCTTGTAAAACTATCATAGCATGAAAACAAGAGAAAGTCATGCTCGTCCAAAGCAAGCACAGCATTCTGGAACCCCTGCTCCGCGGCTTTTGTTGCCAACCCTCACGCAAGGGGTTATACTGAAAACATGAATGAAACAGCGGACGGAGAACACAAAATGAGAGAAGTTGATCCAAAAAACACCAGCCGCGCCATGAGCTACGAATACTACATCGACGCGCCCATGCCCATGGTCACCATCTTCAAAACGATGGATGTGACGCACCTCGTAAGGCTCGCGAAAAAGGGATATTCTTTTAACATGCTCATGTGCTGGTGCATCGTCCGCGCCGCGCAGAGCGTATCGGAATTCTATCTGCTGCCCGTGGGCAAAAAGCTGATGCAGTACGATAGTTTGGGCGTCAATGTGATCGTCAAAAACAAGCGCGGTGAACTGAGCACCTGCGACATCCCGTTTTGCGGCGAGCTGGACGAATTTGCCCGCACCTATTCGGAGCTGACGGAGCGCTGCCGGGAAAGCTGCGATAATTATGAGCTGCCCGATTGCATAATCGTCGGAACCTCTGCGCTGGTTCATTACGATCTGGATGGCGTAGCGAATTTTTACAGCGGCATATTCAACAACCCCTTCCTCATCTGGAGCAAGTACCGCCGCCGCTGGCTGAAAACCGAGCTGAAGCTGTCGTTTCAATTTCATCATGTGCAGATGGACGGCGAGCAGGCCTGCCGCTTTCTCGAGAATTTACAGGAGTGTATGAACCGATGAGAATTTTGGTGGACGCGGACGGCTGCCCGGTGGTGGACAGCACCATTGCGCTGGCAAAAGCGCACAAAACAGAATGCCTTCTGCTGTGCGACACCTCCCATGTCTTTGAACGCAGCGGCGCAAAGACGCTGACCTTCTCCAAGGGTGCGGACAGCGTGGATTTAGCATTGGTCAATCTGGTTCAGCCCGGCGATCTCGTGGTTACGCAGGACTACGGCCTCGCCGCCATGTGCCTTGCGCGAAACGCTGTGGTAGTGAATCAGGACGGCATGGAGTACACGCCGGACAATATCGACGCGTTGCTTTTGCAGCGCCACACGGCCAAGAAGATCCGCAACGCCGGCGGACGGCTCAAGGGCCCTTCCAAGCGTAAGCCGGAGCAAGACGCCGCGTTTCGAGCCAAACTGGAAGAACTGCTCAATAAATATTTCAGCCAGGCTGCCGATGCAGGCAATAGAAGTTGAACCATTCGAAATTACCGAATGGTTCAACTCATTGGAGATGACGTGCCCGCAGCTAATTATCATGTTGGGCAAGGCATCTGGAAAATCTGCACGTTTAACGGAATCGAGAAAGATGCCCGCCGCTCAAAATCTGCGGAGCTTAATCAAAGAAATACGCCGGCGAGAACGGCCGGATGCAGACGAGGCCGGGTGATAATTCCCCGGTCTCTTGCTATGTAGTGTTTACTTTTCATCTTTCGCGTCGGCGACTGGCATGGTTATGACCTTAAGCTCCGGTTCAGGAGCGTTCACGTATAGTTCCTCGCATTCCCGCTGAGCAGCGATGAGCAGGTTGACCGCCTCCTCCGAAGCACGGAACAACCTCAGGTACATCTTTTTATAATCCGGCATATTCATTCACCCCATAGGGTATAGTTTAGAACAATACATTCACCTTGCAATAGAACATTTTGTTCTTAGTTATACTGAGCGTGGTGATAAATATGGAAAAGTATCAGCGCATCCGCGACTTGCGCGAGGATGCCGATCTGACACAGCAGCAGGTGGGCAAGGCCATCAATGTGCCGCAGCGCACCTACGCTTATTACGAGAGCGGCCAGCGCATGGTGCCGCCTCACGTCCTCTGCGCCTTGGCAGACTATTACAAGGTCAGCGTAGATTTTATCCTCGGCAGGACGGATAAGAAAAAATAAATTGAACATGAAGCGTGTCGGGTCCTTTAAAATAGGCCCGGCGCGCTTTTGCTTTTCCAGAATGGTACAATTTGCCACTTCTTCTGTTGCAATCATTCGCCAGAAAGTATACAATAAATTGTAAAATCATTGGCAAAGCCGTCGAAAGACGGCGTCGCAAAGCTAAAGGGCCTATACCGTTTGGATGGCAGCCAGTTGTGGAACGGCAAAGTCCTGCACATGGCAGGGCTCTTTTTATATGCGCATATGAGGTGAATGATGGATTACATTTTAATCGCCGAAGCCGCCGCAAAATGGGGCATCACCCGCCGCCGCGTGCAGGTTCTCTGCAACGAGAGCCGTATCCCCGGCCTGACCAAGTTCGGCAAAGCCTGGGCTATTCCCAGGGACGCCGAGAAGCCAGCGGATGCGAGGAAAGCAAAGTCCGTTAAATAGGAAATCAATTATGAGATAATAGCAAAGAATCCTTCAATAAGAGGTGCCACACATGTTACATCCCGGCCTATACGAACAAGTCATCAACACAAAACTGAAAAGCGAGCTCGCGGAGATCCCACAGGCCCGCAAGGATACTGCGCCCATCGACAAGGCGGAGGCCTCCCATGTGCTCTCGCAGTATCTGGCGGACGTTGTTCAAAAGGGCCTGGACAACGTACTCGATAACGGCGGCGATATCGCCGCACAAGTGGCACTCACCAATCAAATCGTCACCTTAATACAGACTTCCACACAAGAAGCTGATTTTGCCGCTCTGTCCGTCGCGGAGCAGGCAGAGCAGCTTCTTGCGCTTTTACGGGAAGCAGACCCCCGGCTGGCAGCCGGCAAAACCGCCGCCGACCTTACCCGTCCGGAGACCTCCATGGCCCAGAGCAGCCTGTTCACCGGCGCTGTTCACGAGCCACAGATGTACACGGAGATGAAAAAAGAGATTGCTTCCGCCGACCGCATCGACATGCTGGTGAGCTTCATCAAGTGGAGCGGCTTGCGCCTCATCATGGACGAGCTGCGGGACTTTACCAAAAATGGCGGCAAGCTGCGCATCATCACCACCTCCTACATGGGCGCAACGGACGTGAAAGCTATCGAGGAACTGCGCCAGCTGCCGGGCACACAGATCAAGGTCAGCTACAACACCAAGCAAACCCGGCTGCATGCAAAGGCCTATGTGTTCTTCCGTGATACCGGCTTCACCACCGCCTACGTGGGCTCCTCCAACCTCTCCAATGCGGCGCTGACCAGCGGCTTGGAGTGGAATACCAAGGTCACCAAGCGGGACCTACCCGAGACCATTGACAAGATTGCCGCGACCTTTGAGTATTACTGGAACGACCGGGAATTTGAGTATTACGCCGAGGATCAGAAGGAGCGTCTTGCCCGCGCGCTGAAGGCGGAGAAATACTACGACGCCAACAATCCCGAGCTCTACACCATGGACATCGCGCCCTATTCCTACCAGCAGGAGATTTTGGATAGGCTGGAGGCCGAGCGCACCGTCCGCGGCTACATCCGCAATCTGGTGGTCGCTGCCACCGGCACGGGCAAAACTGTCATCTCCGCGCTGGACTTCAAGCGCTTCCGCAAGCAAAATCCAGGTAAACCCTGCCGCCTGCTGTTTGTGGCGCATCGTGAGGAAATCCTCAAGCAGAGCCTGTATACCTTCCGCGCCGTGCTGAAGGACGCTAATTTTGGCGAACTATTCGTGGGCAGTTACAAGCCGGAGAGCGTGGACAATCTGTTTTTGTCCATCCAAACCTTCAACTCTCAGGGCTTCACCGATAAGACGACTCCGGACTTTTATGACTACATTGTGGTGGACGAATTTCACCACGCAGCCGCGCCCAGCTACAAAAAGCTGCTGGAATACTATCAGCCCAAAATTCTGCTGGGGCTCACCGCCACGCCGGAGCGTATGGACGGCAAGAGCATCCTGCCGTACTTTGGCAACCGCATAGCAGCCGAAATCCGTCTGCCCGAGGCCATCGACCGGAAGCTCTTGTGCCCGTTCCAATATTTTGGCGTGACGGACAATATCGACCTGGACACCCTGCGCTGGAGTGCCGGCGGTTATGATAAGACGGAGCTGTCCAACCTCTATACCCTCAGCGGAGCCGCCGCGAACCGCCGCGCAGATTTAGTGGTTTCTTCTCTGCTCAAATATGTCACCGACATTGACGATGTGAAGGGTCTGGGCTTCTGTGTATCCATTGAACACGCACAGTTCATGTGCAGCTATTTCAACGACCACGGCATCCCGTCCATGTACCTGATCGGTTCCTCGCCAGATGAAGAACGGCAGACCGCCAAGCAGCGGCTGGTGGCCGGCGACGTGCGCTTCATCTTTGTGGTGGACATCTACAACGAGGGCGTGGATATTCCGGAGGTCAACACGGTGCTGTTTCTCCGCCCCACGGAATCCCTGACGATTTTCTTGCAGCAGCTGGGGCGCGGCCTGCGTCTCGCCGAAGATAAAGAGTGCCTGACCGTGCTGGATTTCATCGGTCAGGCAAATAAGAAATATAACTTTGAGGACAAGTTCGCGGCGCTGCTTTCCAACACCACTCGCAGCGTGACCCGTGAGTTGAAGGACGGCTTTGTGTCAGTCCCCAAGGGCTGCTACATTCAGCTGGAGAAAAAGGCCGCCAAGTACATTCTGGACAACATTCGCGCCTCCTATGGCAACAGTGCCGGACTGGTGTCGCGGATTGCCAGCTTTTCGGACGACAGCGGCCTTAACCTGACGCTGGGCAACTTCCTCAATTATTATCACATTGACCCCCGCGCCATCTACAAGTTCTCCTCCTTTTCCCGCCTCTGCGTCCGCGCGGATGTGGCGGAGAATTTTGCGGAGCCGCTCGAGGACACGATCACAAAGGCGCTGACGAGGTTTTCTGTGCTGGACTCCCGGCGATTCATCTCTTTCTTGCTGGACCTTCTGCCCCGGCTGGAAGATGTGGATTTCACCGCGCTGCCGGATCTGGACAAGCGGATGCTGCAAATGTTCTACGTCACCGTCTGGGGCAAGGCGGTGGAGGATTGGAGCGCCGATGAGGTACTGGATAATCTATACGGGCTGGCGGATAGCCAGGTGATGCGCTCGGAGCTCATGGAGTTGCTGCGCTACCAGTATGACCACATCGACTTTATCGACGAGCCAGCGGATTTGGGCTTTGACTGCCCACTGGATCTGCACTGCACCTACACCCGCGACCAACTGCTGGTGGCTATGGACTTTTTGAAGTCCGCCACCGTGCGCGAGGGCGTAAAGTGGCTGCCAGATAAAGGCCTGGACGTGTTTTTTGTGACGCTGAACAAGGCGGACAAGGACTACTCGCCCACGACCATGTACAACGATTATTCCGTGAGTGAAAGCCTGTTCCACTGGCAGAGCCAGAGCACCACGGCAGAGGATTCCTCTACTGGCCAGCGGTATATCCACCACCGGGAGCGAGGCTCCAAGGTGCTGCTGTTCGTGCGAGAATTCAAGACCGACCGCGTCACGAGAGGTGCCGAGGCTTATACCTATCTCGGCACGGCAAGCTATGTGAAGCACGAGGGCAGCCGGCCAATGAATATCACATGGAAGCTGGATCGGCCGATCCCGGCAAAATTCCTGAAGAAAACGAACAAACTGGTGGTGGGATAGATGGATAGGTTGGAGCTTGATGGAACAGTATATATTCAATATACCAAGAAATGGTCCGCCCCTAATGGGATGGTGGTTTCGGAGATTCTTCAAGATAAGCTTAACAAGATGATTTCCGAGACCATTGATTTTTCAAAAATGCAGGTCAACGAAATAATTGCTACCGGTGACAAATTTAAGGAGAGCGGCTCAATAGGATTAGCTGTAAAATGTTACGATTATGCGATGCCGCTTGCCAGCAAAAACGATGCTGCATATATTTTGCCGCGCCTCACCTCTTGTTATCGAAAGCGTGGGATGCCGCAACGTGTCATTGACGCTATGGCTGGCGCAAACAAAAGGTATGGTGCTGAAATTATTTTAGCCGCCTTGCTTACATCTGCCGCTGCTGCGTAATGTGATTTAGATGATTATGAAAAAGCCAAGAAATGCTGCGACAGAGCCTTTGAGAAATTAGGCGGCAAGGCTTCCACGGAACTAAGTATGGTGTATAAGCGAATACGTCAAATGCGAAGGGATGAGGACTTGTTATGACCGAAGTAGTAGCCGCCCTGATATGGGACAATGGCAAATTCATGATCTGCCAGCGGCCGGCGACGAAGGCGCGTGGACTTTTGTGGGAATTTGTCGGTGGCAAGGTGGAGTTCGGTGAAACAAAAGAGCAGGCGCTCGTTCGCGAGTGTCAGGAGGAACTGGCCATTACGCTGTCTGTTGGTGATGTGTTCATGGACGTGACCCACGAGTACCCAGACCTGACCGTGCACCTGACACTGTTCAACGCTGTTATTGCGGAGGGCACCCCGCACAAGCTGGAGCACAACGACATCCGTTGGATCACCGTGGATGAGATGCCGCAGTATAATTTCTGCCCGGCAGACAAGACGATATTGAGGAGGATCAAGTCGTGTGCGAATGGTCAGTAAATGAAGCGTTGGAAAGGCTACGACAAGAGAACCGTTCCGGAATCTATCAAATACTTATAAAGGACATGAATAAATGCGCTGGCATATGCCCACGATTGTATGATGAAATTATTTTCCGCGAAACCAGTAGACTGATCTACATCGGGCAAGCCAACGGGAATGGACTGCTGTTGAATCGTTTGCGGCAAGAACTTCTTGGTGTTGGACGAGGTACCTTTTTCCGCTCAATCGGGGCAATTTTGGGAGAATCTCCGCGTTTGGCACGCAATCAGACGGAAATCAAAAATTTTGTTTTTGAAGGTGCGGCGTATGAAAGTATAAAGGCCTTCATTCTGGATAACTGCGTAGTTAAATTTCAGTTTGTTGAGAACGACATTGATGACGTAGAAAAAAGATTGATAATCCAGCACAAGCCACCATTGAATATAGCCTTCAATCCAGATCCATGGGAATATCTCATAACTCAACGTGAGCGCTGCAGACGAATTGCTGCGGGGCAAGAATCGTTAGCCATGCATTACAACAAGCTCGTCCGTGACCGCATCCCGGAGATCATTGAAGCATTCGGCAAGACCTGCGTGACCGAGATTTTATCCGATGAGGCCTACCTTGAAATGCTGGATAAAAAGTTGGATGAGGAGCTGGCAGAATACCACAAGGATCAGAATATCGAGGAACTGGCCGATCTCTTGGAGGTCATCCGTGCCTGTGCTGTGGCACGCGGTTATTCCGCAGATGACTTGGAGCAAGTTCGTGCGGACAAGGCCTCCAAGCGTGGCGGCTTTGAAAAGAAGATACTTCTAAAAGAAGTAACGGAGGACTGATTCATGCAAAAGAGAAGAGTATTGTTCGTAAACATTTCTTATTGCTATGACGGAAATGTGGGCGGTCACTTTCGATATGTGAAAGAAAAAAATACCGCAGGAGAATTATTCAATTTTGAGCCTATACGCGTAAACGAGAAAAATATGTGCTGGGGATTTTTTGAACCAGGCTTCACCAAAGGCGGCTATGACAAAGGCGGTAAACAGAGAAGAGTTTTCATCGAAAGAATAGACAAGGCCTGTGACAGCAGTCTTTACATAGACAATGTGACCGTAATATGGTGTGCACAGATTGATACTATCAACCACTCATCTGTAATCGGTTGGTACAACAACGCCAGAGTATACCGAGACGTGATCACTCTCCCATATGAGAAATTTCCGAGCAGAAGTCTGCCTGAGTTCGGATCTGTACACAACGTGGAATCACTGGCAGAAAGCTGTGTCTTGCTGCCTGTCGAGGAAATAATGAGTTGTCGGTGGTTATCTCCCCGGCAAAAAACAGACGGCTACGGTTTTGGTCAAAGTAATATGTGGTATGCCGAAGAGCCGGATGCAAAAGACTTTGTAGATGGCGTCCTCCGAAAAATTGATGCATACACAGGCAAAAACAGAGTTGTGTAAAAATGACTTGAGGTGATCCCATGCCTACATACCACGCCGCATCCGGCAGTGCGGCTGAGGACTTGTTCATAGATCTGTTTGCGGATACCTTTGGCGCGGAAAAGGCGGGGTATCTCTATTCGCAGTACCCGTTTTTCGATATCTACCGAGACAGCCGCTTTGCCGACTTCGTGCTGGAAACGGGTATGCGCCAGGTTGCATTTGAAGTGGACGATGAAGCCTCACACAATCCGAGGCTCATTTCCACAGACAAGTTCTACGACCATCTACTCAAGCAAAATAGTATGGTCTATTTGGGCTGGGACGTATACCGCTTCGCCGTTCGGCAAATGCAGCAGCAGCCGGACTCCATCAAAGACGAACTGCAGCTCCTACTTGGCAAATATCCACAATTCAAGGAGATCGAGGACTACCTCCCCACCCAGCGGGCACGCTCCATCGAAGCAGGGAATCTGGAACTAAAAGCACATCAGAAGGCCGCGCTGCGCTCTCTGCAGGGAATGCGTGAAAACGGTGAAACCATTGGCCTTCTGTATCACGCAACCGGCACCGGAAAGACTGTCACTGCCGTTATGGATGCCAAGACCTGCGGCGGACGGACGCTATTCCTCGCCCACACCCACGAGCTGGTGGATCAGGCTGCCGAGACCTTCCGTAAGCTGTGGCCCAGCATTAGTGTCCCAAACAGCATTGTGCGAGGTGTCGTATGAAAATAGAAATGGGAGAATCTCTTTTTTACTCATGGCTCAGGCATGTGAAAGAGTGTCAGATCGTGCAAACCAACTGGACGACGTCGCCGCAATGGACGCTGCAACACACGGACGAGCTGTCCGCGCTGATGGCTGCTTCCGACAAACTCTTTTGGGAAAAGCGCGGATATCATATTTACAAAAAGACCGGCTCTGTGAAACAGCTTTTGCAACAGGCAGAGTGCGACGCACTGGGCGTCAACCTCGGGGCGGAAGGCATTCAGGCCTATGCGGTGGACGTAGCCTTTCACGAAGCGGGACTTTGTTACGGCTCCCGCGAGGAAACCGTAATGGCGGTGGTCAAAAAGAGCCTGCGCACCGCAATGTGTCTCTACGGATATCTCGATCTTCGTCAGGCGGATATCGTATTCGCTTCACCGAAGATCAATCCGGCGATTCTGTCCGATCTGCTGCCTTGCTATGACTACATCAACGAGTTCTTCCATGAGCAGGGATTCGATTTCACGGCGCGCATCATCGCCAACGAAGATTTTGACGCCGCTGTTCTTAGACCAATTCTGCTTGTGAGCGACGGTATTTCCGACACCAACGAATTATTCGTGCGCAGCTATCAGATGTTTCGCATGTTTGCATCCGATCAGACTTCGCGCCGCAAGGCTGCGCCTGCCGGAGAATCTTTTTGCTCGGACACCGCAAAAGAACTGAAAATCGGTAAGCTGGCACAGGTGGTTTTGCGCCGCCTGCTGGAGGAAGGCAGGGCCAGCGACGAAGAAATCCGCTTTATGCAAACCAGTGACTACAGCAAACAGTTTTTCGATCTGCAGTTTCCGCTGCTGGTCGCAGACGGCGCTGAATTTGATAAGATCCGTTATTACACCGCTCCGCTGATGATCCGAGGCAAGCGTTACTTTTTATGCTCGCAGTGGTTTGAGACCTCCGCAAATAATGACCGGCCCTTCCTGCTTCGCTGGATTGCCTCTCACGGCAGGATACCGAATGAAACGAACGCGGGTGGCAAGGAATGCCGGAGACCTGCCCCCGAAAAGTGCGGAGGCTTTCCGGAAAATACTCCAGTCCCTCCAGTAGTTTTTGAAACATGGCATGTCCCTCTGAGGCTGCGTCCTGCACCTCGGCCCACTTCTCCGGATCGGAAAGCAGCATTAGGAAAAGGTTGTTTGCCGTCCATGCGTCCATATTCAAATCCCGATACACAGGAAAAGAAAAGATCAGATCCCAGACAGCGCTGAGCTGCTCCTGCGCGGAGCGTGCGGCGCTGTCTGTTTTTTCTTGAAGCAGGCTTTGGACAGCGGGCATCAGCTTCTCAATGTGTCGGTCAAGCTCCTCCAGCACGTCATCGTCTAAATCCAGAATGTCGGTGGTGCACTGCCCCAACGGATAAGTCTTGCCGTTTATAAACACCTCTCCCTTTCCAAAAAGGACGGAAAAAGAGTCAAACGAGTCTGCCATAGTATTGCTCCCCCTGTATCCGATAAAGATTTGGAATTTCCCCGATCAAGCCCAGGTCTATTGAAATACAATTTTCTTTCTGTTAGTCTTACTGTACCAGATAAAGAAACTAAAATCAATCGCGAGGAGGTAATAAAGTGAAAGAGTCCATCTACAAAAGCTACGACGAGCTGCCGCTGTTCCTGAATGCGGAAACGGTGGCAAAGGTGCTGGGCGTGTCGCCGTCCAGCGGGTATGAGCTGATGCACGAAAAAGATTTCCCGGCATTGAAGATTGGCAGCCGCATCGTCGTGCCCAAGGAAAAGTTTATCGCGTGGGTCGAGCAGAACACGGGAGGTGCCGAGTGAAATACAACCGTTATCCAAAACGCGACGCTATCAAAAATTATTTTCCTCTGCCCAATGAGCTTTTCATTCTCGGCCTGAACGCCGGAGAGATTTCGGTCTACTCCTACCTGCTCTATCTGGAGAACCGAAAAACATTTCAGTGCTGGCCCAGCTACAAAACGATTGGTAAAGCGATGGACATGAGCCAGAACACCGTGCGGAAATATGTGCTGAGCCTTGAGGACAAGGCGCTCATCACCACCGAGCCGACGACCGTCTACACCAAGTCCGGCAAAAAGCGCAACGGCAGTCTGCTCTATACCATCCGCCCCATTCAGGAGGCGTTGGATTTGTTCTATGCCCGGCAGATGGCGCGGGTGGACGAGGGTGTGGCGAAACAGCGCGCGGCGGAAAAGCTGGCAAAGCTCGCCCCTGTCGTCCCCTGTGCGCCGCTGTGTGGGCCGTTGGAGAGCGTGGCGAGTCCCAGTCCCACCGAGGACGGCTTGAGCGGATTTAAGGCCGTTTCGGACGAGGAACGAAGGACGAAGGAAAAAGCAGGATAAAGCCCTGGCGTCGCAAGCGCCGCCCGCCCAGTCACAACAGCCCGCAGTGCGGGCTGTTGCGGGGATGCGGAACGGGGGTCTTGAAACGACAAAAGTGCCCCGCAAGAGGTCTTGAATATTGAAAACGCCGATGTTCAGGTGCTTCCTGCGGGGGTCTTACGGAGAAATGGAGGAAAAATGAGTGACAGAGAAAAATTAGCAGTCCGGCTGGAGCCGGAGACACGGGAGCGGCTGGAGCGCTGCTACACCATGGACGGCAGCTCGAGCCGGAGAGAGTTTATTGAAAAAGCAATTCGGTTTTACATGGACTATCTGGAGGTGAACGACGGCAGCGCCTTGCTGCCGAAGGAGATCACCTCCGCGATCGATGGTCGGCTCGGACTGTTCGAGGATCGCATGGCGAGTCTGCTTTACAAGCAGTCAGTGGAGATCGATATGACCAACGGGATCATCGCCACCGCTTATGACATCGGCGAAGATGCGCTGCGACGTATGCGGGCACAGAGCGTCAGAAATGTGAAGGAGACAAACGGGCGCATCTCTTTTGAACAGCGCATGCGGGATGCGGGTGACGAGTGATGGCGAAGTTGATTGTTAAAAGTCCGTATCTCAAGTGCGGCGGCGCGGAGAAGGTCAGCGGGTACCTGCGCTACATCGGTACCCGCGAACATGTTCAGAAGCTGACCGATGACCGTCCTCCAACCAGAAAGCAGCAGCAGCTCATTGCAAAGCTCGCAACAGATTTTCCCGGTGTGAAGAAGATGGCTGAGTACGAGGACTACGCAGCTCATACGACAAAAGCTAACGCTTCGGTGCTCATCACCATGGCGCTGGAGGAAAACTGGTCTGCGGTTTGTCAGACGGACGGGTACATGAAGTACATCGCCACCCGCCCCCGCGCGGAACGACTCAGCTCTCATGGACTGTTCTCCGACGATGACAACATCGATCTCGATGCGGCGATGGCGGAGCTGGATTCCTACACCGGCAATGTGTGGACGCACATCATTTCCCTCAAGCGTGAAGATGCAGCTCGTCTCGGATATGACAATGCCAATGCGTGGTGCAATCTCATCCGCGCCCACCGCAACGACATTGCGGCGGCGATGAAAATCCCGCCCAAGGACTTTCGCTGGTACGCAGCCTACCACGACGAAGGGGATCATCCTCACATCCACATGATGGCGTGGTCGGCAAAGTCAGGACAGGCGTATCTCTCGCGCGAGGGTATCCGGCAGATCAAGTCGCAGCTCACCAACGATATTTTCAAGCAGGAACTGCTGCACGTCTACGAGCAGAAAAGCGAAAGCCGAGATGAGTTGGTGCGCGAGGCGCGGGATGCTCTGCTGGAGCTGACGCGGCAGCTGCAAACCGGTATTTGTAATCACCCGGAGGTGGAAGGTCTGATGCAGCAGCTTTCGCAAGCGCTGGATTCCGTCACCGGCAAAAAGTCTTACGGCTATCTGCCCAAGCCCATTAAAAAAATCGTGGACGAGATCGTCGATCAGATGGAGCGCCTACCGGTCGTGTCCGACTGCTATGACCGCTGGCTGGGGCTGCAGGGTCAGGTGGGCAGTTACTATGGCGGCGACGAGCGGAAGCGTCAGAAATTATCTCAGCAGAAAGAATTCCGCGCCATCAAGAACGCCGTCATTCAGGAGGCCGAGCACATCCGACTTGGCGAGATCACCTTTGAGGACGCCGGCATGGAGCAGCGGGATGAGCCGGAGGACGATCTGCGGGCCGACCGCACCCTGTGGCAAATCGTCGACGATGTCTATGACGACACCCTGCGCCTTGCGGAGCGCGACGCGGCGGTGGAGGATTTAAGAGCATGGGCGGAGGACGGCGATGCGACCGCACAGTATTTTCTCGGCAAGCTCTACCGCGACGGCGGGCTGCTGATTCCAAACTCCGAGCTGGCGCGGGATTGGTTCTATAAGGCGGCGCGACAGGATGTTGTGATGGCGCAGTATGCGCTGGGCAAGTTGTTTCTCTCTGACGATCTGCTGGTGCGAGACCCCACGCTTGGCATGGAGTGGCTGGAATATGCTGCAAGCAATGGCAGTCACTACGCCGCCTACCGCGTCGGCAAGGAGTATCTTCGGGGCAAGATCGTGAACAAAGACGTTACCAGGGCGCTGCGGTATCTGACCGACGCCGCCAACGCCGAAAACCAGTACGCCCAATATCTGCTGGGCAAGCTGTATCTGGCTGGGTCCGTAACGAAACGTGACATACCCACGGCGGAATACTGGTTTTCTCAATCTGCCCGGCAAGGCAATCAGTACGCACAATTTTTCCTCGACCGGATGGGCTCCTTCACGCCAGCCTCCGTCATGCTGTCAGCGACCCGACTGCTCCACCACATGAGTCGCATTTTCCAGGACAACTCTCTGCCCAAGACCGGCCCCGTGGGGATGCGGATTGACCGCAAGCGTCTGCAAAAGCTCAGGGAGAAGAAGATTGCCATGGGCCACAAGCCGGACGACCATGAGGAATACACCGGCCCCACCCTGTCCATGTAAACCATCAAGCCATTGGAAACACTGCATTTTTTAATAGCTTTGTGCCGACTGTTGTGGTATATGTGTTGTCTTGAACAGGAGGCGATTCCATGTACGACTATATGAAATCTCTGCAAAAGAGCTTCGACACGCCGCCCGAATGCGAGCGTCTCCGACACGAGCTGGAGCGTGCGCACGAAGCCCTGCACAAACAGCTGGACAAGCAGCAACGCACCCTGCTACTGCGCTATATCGATCTGGAAAACGCACTGCGCGAGGAAACGTCGCTCTGCAGTTTTCTGAATGGCTATCGTCTGGCGAGCGGAATTTATCGGGAATTATTGCATGAGCCGCTCCACTCCTTCGATCAGGAGGAGGAAAAGCGGACGGAGGAAATTTACCAAATCGAGAAGAATGCGGCAGAGGCCGCTTGTTCCGGGAAGGAGGACTGATCCATGGCAAAACGACGCCCATCCGGTGACGGCATGGTGCGAAAACGGGAGGACGGCCGCTGGGAAGGCCGCATCGTGGTGGGGCACAAGAAAAATGGAGACTTCATCTTCCGCCATGTCTACGCCAAGACGCAGAAGGAGCTGATGGACAGGCTCCACCGCAATATTGAGGACTACCACGATGTGGATCTGACCGAGGACAGCCGCATGACCCTGGGCGAGTGGCTGGATCGCTGGCTTGCCGAATACAAGGAGGACACCGTTCGCCCCGGTACCATACGAAGTTACCGCACCGTGATCGAACAGTACATCAAGCCGCAGTTGGGCGACAAACAGATCTCCCTTATCACCCCGCAGGACATTCAGCGGATGTATCGCCGGCTGAAAAAAGAAGGGCGCGTCAACGAACACCCGGAGAAAGGCACCCAGCTTGCCGACAACACCGTGCGCGGCATCCACTGCGTGCTCCATCTGGCCATGCAGGATGCCGTGCAGGCACACCTCATCGCCAGCAATCCAACGGAGGGCGCTACCATCCCCCGGCAGGGCGGCAGCAAAAAGCAGGTGCTGAACGACCGGGAGCTGGATGCATTCCTTGCCATTATCGAAAAGGACGAAATCTGGCACGACTTTTTCTATACCGAGCTGACCACCGGCTTGCGGCGGGGCGAAATCTGCGGCCTTATGTGGCGGGACTTCGACGGGAAAGCCGGTACACTAAAGGTGTGCCGCACCCTCCACAGCAAGAAGCTGGGCGTGTTCTCCCTCGGCGACACCAAAACGGGAATGGGTACGCGCACCATTGTTCTGCCCCATAGTACATTGGAACTTCTGCGGCAGCGAAAGAAAAACTCCATCAGCCAGTGGATCTTCCCCAACCCAATCAAGCCGGAGCTGCCTATATCGCCCAGCTCCGCCTACAACCACCTGAAAACCTTGCTGAAGCAGGCAGAGCTGCCGAGCATCCGGTTTCATGATCTCAGGCACACGTTCGCAACCCACGCACTCGCCAGCGGCGTGGACGCCAAGACGCTCTCCGGCATCCTCGGCCACACCAACGCAAGCTTTACGCTGGACACCTACACCCATGTAACGTCAGATATGCAGAAAACCGCCAGCGGCATCGTGGGCGGATTCATGGAAGACATTTTCGGAAAGGAGTTGAAACCGTGGCAAGAAAACGAAAAAACGGAGACGGAACCGTAAGGCTCCGCAAGGATGGCCGTTGGGAAGGCCGAATCGTTATCGACTATGATGACAATGGCTATCCCAAAACCAAAAACATTCTTGCCAAAACGAAAAATGAGTGTCTGGAAAAGCTCCAGGCACTCAAGGAATCTTGCGGTGTAAGCAGTCAAGTAAAATGCACACTTTTTCGCCAGCAAATGCACACTTTTTCACGGCCAGTTTTTAGTTTGTAATGGACTGGTGGTGAGCCAGTCTGTAGCTGTTGCCAGTCATGTTAATAATCTCGCAGTGGTGTATGAGGCGGTCTAGGATAGCCGTCGTAATGGTGGCGTCCCCAAGAAAATCGGCCCACTCGTCAAAGCCTTTGTTGGAAGTAATAATCAGCGAGGTTTTTTCGGACATTGCAGAGATAAATCCAAAGAACAGATTTGCCTCTGCCGGGGTCAAGGGCATGAAGCCAACCTCATCCACCACAACGAGGGCAGCCTTGCGCAAATACTTCAGGCGGCGTTTGCTTGCACCGGAGATCTCAGCCGTTTTCAGCACGGTCATCAAATCGGACAGAGATTCAAATGCAATTGTATACCCAAGATCGAGACCATGTGCGGCCAGAGCCAGCGCAAGATGTGTTTTCCCAACGCCGGGAGGCCCCAAAAAGCAGATGTTGTAAGCCTGCTCCACCCAAGTCATATCACTCAACCGGAGCATCTGCTCGCGAGTTACGCTGCGCTGAAACCCAAAGTCAAAAGCATCAAGCGTCTTTTCTGCGGGAAGGGCAGCTCGTTTGCGCCGCAGCAGATTTTGCTTTTCAACACGGAGCCGCTGTTCCTCTGCAAGAAACAATTCCACACTTTCCAAGGGTGTAAGATTGTTTTTTCCGGCGTACAAGGCCTCGAAATCAACTGGCTGGATGCGCAGGTCAGACAAAAGGTTCAGCACTCGTTCCTGTGGCGTCAGCATCATCGCACCCCCACTTTCGCATAGACCTCAAGCGGTCGTTTCTGGGTGGTCACATGGTACTTTGCATCGGCCACAGGCAGGGCCGTCGCAATCGCTTCCGGCTTAGGCAGTTCTTTCGCTTTGTGCGTCAGGTAATCCTTCAAAATATTGGCGCTGCTGAGATTGCTGTACTCGCAGAAATCAACAGCTTCCAGCACTGCGGGAACACCGTACTGGTCAATCATGGACTGGACGATGCGGAACTGGTCTCTGGCATACCGCGCTTTCTCTGTACGAATGCGCTGCAAATAGTCTGTCGCCCGGTTCTTCAACTGCGTGTCCAAATCGTTCTGGAGCTTATCCAGGCCTGTTGTCCTGTCCCTTGTATGGCTTTTGCTCTGGATGAGCAACCCTCTGCCGCTGGTAATACGGTGCTCACAGATCGGCTCGCCAAACACAGTCTGGATGTACAAAACGCCTTCCTTCGTTTCAATCCGCACCTCCGGCTGGCTGTTGTAAGTACCCAGCGGAACGGAATAGCGGTTGCTGTCGTAGAGAATGGTGTTGTCTTTGCGGACAGTGCGGCAAACAACGGGATGCACCGTTTCATCGCACCCGGTCAAAGGCCGCAGATGCTCACATTCTTCCTTGAAAACCTCGGCAGGAATGCGCTTCGTCGTTCCATGCACCTTTGCATTCGCGGTACGAGACAGCCAATCCAGACAGCTACCATTAAGAATGTCGTCATCCACAAAAAGACGGTTGCTCAGAAAATTGCCCTTTATATATTTTACCGTGTTTTCAATTTTTCCCTTGCTCTCGGGATCGGCTCCACGGCACATATAGATGGTCATTTTCGTCTCTTGCCGGAACTTCTCAAATTCGTAGGTGTAGACAATATCTCCGGCATTTTCGCTTACACACACAATGCTGTCCTGGTCAAAAACCATTTCACGCGGCATCCCGCCGAAGTATCTGAAACAGTTGTGGCTCATGTTTACCAAGTCTGCCGCTGTAAAAGGACGGCTCTGCATTTCGGCATATTTGTATCGGGATGCGGAAAGCAAAAAGGCTGCTGCATAGACTCTGGTTTGCCCGCCATCAACATTGGGCATTAGGAGCTGGCCGAAGTCAACCTGCACCTGCTGTCCCATCGGAAGCTCAGGAACGGCTTCATAGTCTCTCGAATTGGGGGCCTTTTTCAAGCCGTATTCCTCGCGCAGCCGCTTGACATATCTGGAAACAGTGCGTTCCCGGAAGTCCTCCTTGTAGTGTTCCTTCAGCCAGTCGCAGACCTGCGCGGCAGAAAGCATTGGATAAGCTCGCAGCCAGTACAGGATTTGGTCCCGGTAATCGTCCAGACTGCTCCCACGCTTCAGAGCCTGCTGCTGGATTTCATATTCGTCAGCCGTCATGGTCCAATACCGGTCCACTGTCCGGCGATTGATTTGAAGCTGTGCCGCCACGGCGGCTCGCTTAAAACCCATGTCTTTTAGTTGTTTTATGGAATTGTACACACGATACCCCTTCATTTCTCGCCACCTCCGTTTCGGCTGGCTTTATTTTACCAGCTTCCTGAAGGCTGCGCAGTCTTGGCTAAAAACTGTGCACTTTATGTGGCGAAAAACTGTGCAGTTCTATTGGCTGAAAAGTGTGCACTTTATATTACCACTCACA
>Ga0183101_1000833_pt1 | contig 36915 bp, 29 predicted proteins | sample Biomet3_FD_127790 | JGI IMG/M metagenome (GOLD analysis project Ga0183101, IMG submission 127790) | Microbial communities from bioreactor (seeded with sewage sludge) at LBNL, California, USA - Biofuel metagenome 3 | ecosystem: Engineered > Bioreactor > Anaerobic > Unclassified ... | reverse complement strand
CTAATAAAATTTTCTTAATATATAGTTTTCTATAAATTAAATAATATAGTAATTCTAAAACTATATAAACTAATCCCGTAATTAAAGAATATTTTATCCCATAATCATTAATGTTGTTTATAAAGAGTGTAAAGTAGATATAGTAAGTTCCAATACCAATTCCTAGAACACATGGTAAGAAAAAGAATATCTTTAATTCTTTTGAAATGTTTTTTGATATTTCTTTTTCTGTAATTCCAATTTTAAAGAGTTTTTCATATTTAATTTTTTCTCTTTCATACTCTGTTAGAAGTTTAAAGTGTATCATTATATTTGAGGATATAAAGAATAATACAAATATAAAACCAAATAAAAATAACAAAAATGCACCTGCTTTTTCAGCTAACCTATAATCATCAATTTTTGATGTAGGTTTAAACACCTTAATATCTGCCTTTTCATTATCAAAAAATTTTTTTGTATTTGTTTTATTATACACTATTAATTCATCTGTCAATTTATCTACTACTTCTTCTGTTTTATGCCAATCAGTAAAATTAATTAATTTGAGATTTCCTATTCTCTTTGGGTTAAATGAAGCTTTTATTTTTATATAATCATCATCATTAAATATTAGATAGTGTGAATCATTTAATACAAGTATATTATTAAATAATATTTTTTCTAACTTTCCCTGAGATGTGTAGGTATTATTGTTTATATTATAGCTTTTAAATTCTTCAATATCATGTCCATACCCATCATTTCTATCAATTTGAAAAAGTGATATATACTTTCCCTTATCTACGTTTAAGTTAGTTCCAACAGTTTTATTTAATAGCTTGTCAGAAAGTATTGTTACTGATCCACCTGAAATAAACTCTAACTTCTTTATTGAATCTACTTGCGCTTGACTACTTTTAATTATATTATTGAAAGCTTCCTCTGAAATTTTATTTTTATCAAAAATTTCCGCATATACTATATCATATGGATTGCCTGTTATTGCATTCTTTTTTAATGATGAAGTGGCTGCAGAGCTAAGACTTATAAAAAAAATTAATACTGCTATGAACAGGGTTACTGATAGCATGATATTTTTAGAACTGCCCATTGTGTATTTTAAGTTATTTATAAAAAGCATGTTATTAATATATTTGTTTTTAAATAACTTATAAATTTTTATTATGAACCAGTGCACGTTTGCAATAATCAAATATACCCCTACTAAAAATACTAATATACTCCCAAGTACATATCCCGTAGCTAATTTATTGCACATTAATAGTTGAGTGCTGATAGAGCCAATTGTTAATATAATTCCTAAAATCGCAAAGAATGGTTTTCCTATCAAGTTACTGTCTGCTTTACGTTCACTTTTTAATAAATTTACAATTTTATATAGTACTACTGATATACAGCTTTTTAAAATTATAAGTATATTGATTAATCCAAAAAAAATTATTGAATATATATAACTTTTTAAGTTTACGGAAAAAATCATATTGTCTTTAATTATTTTTTGCACAATAAAATAAAATATTTTTGAAAATAGTGTTCCAAGGATAAGTCCTCCTAAAATAGAACTAACTGCAACTAATGTATTTTCTAAAATCATAATTATTCTTATATCATTATCAGTCATTCCAATTATCATAAAAAGTCCAAAATCTTTTTTTCTAAACTTAATGAAATAGTTATGGGCGTAAACTATAAAAAATGCCGAAAATATTCCTACTACTAAAGTTGGAGCATACAAATTACTTGATATCATACTATTTATTTTATAGGAATCATTAAAATCTTTATTGGTATACATAGTCAAATATAAAAAGAATATCATAACTGCAAAACCACTAGATAAAATGTATAAAAGGTACCGTCTTGCATTTACTTTAATCATTTTAAGTGAAAGTTCTTTAAAACTCATCCTCTTCACCTCCAATAATAGCAAGACTTTCAAGTATTCTATCAAAGAAGCTTTTTCTAGTTTCTTCTTTCTTAATAATTTCCATGTTAACTAATCCATCTTTAATAAAAATTATCCTATTACAATAACTTGCTGTGAATGGATCGTGGGTAACAACTAATATTGTATTTTTCTCTGATACATTTAACTTTTCGAAATATTTCATAACAGCCCTTGAAGCTTTTGAATCTAAATTTCCTGTAGGTTCATCAGCAAATATAATGTCTGGATTATTTATTATAGCTCTACTAATAGCAGTTCTTTGCTGTTCTCCACCAGAAACTGAATAAGGATATTTATCTTTAACCTTCATAATTTCAAACATTGTCATAATATCATTTATCTTCTTGTCCATTTCTTCTGGTTCTTTGCACTCTAAACTTAATGGAAGCATAATATTTTCTTTTAAAGTCAAGCTATCCAATAAATTAAAATCCTGAAATACAAATCCTAAATGATTTCTTCTAAATAATGTCATTTTGTTCTTAGACATTTTATTAATATTTTTCCCTAAAATTTCAATCTTTCCAGAAGTGGCTTTATCTACGCCGCTAAGTATATTTAAAAGTGTGGTCTTTCCACTTCCTGAAGGTCCCATAATACCTACAAATTCACCTTTTTTAATTCTGAGATTGATACCATTAAGGGCACTAGTTTTATTTGTATTGTCTTTTTGATTATAATTCTTCTTTAAATTTTCTGCTTCTAAAATTAACATTTTAAAATCTCCTTCTGTAATAAAAATATATATTCATATTATAAATACATATTTAGGCATCTTTAAAGAAATAACTAGCATACTTGCTAGCTACTTCTTTAAAGAGCGTTAACTTGATAGGATATTTCTTACAGCTTCAATTGTCTTATCTATATCTTCGGAAGTAATGTCTACGTGTGTTACAAATCTACATGTCCTTGAATCAATAACTTTAACTTTTATTCCATATTGATTTAAAGCAGCTGCTATATATGTTGCATCTTTGTTGCTGTTTCCAAAATCCACTTGAAGAATATTTGTAAATGCGTTTTCTATCTTTGTCAATCCCCCATCAATAGAAGCAAGTCCCCTAGCAAGCCTTCTTGCATTTAAATGATCTTCTTTTATTGAATCAATCATAGTTTCAAGTGCAACAATTCCTGCAGCAGCCATATGACCTGCCTGAGCCATAGCCCCTCCAATTCTGTGTCTCATAAGCCTAGCACGTTCAATAAACTCACTACTTCCTAAGAGTATACAGCCAACAGGAGCAGCTAAAGCCTTGCAAAGTGAAAACTGCATTGCATCCACACCTCGGCACAAAACTTCAGGCTCAACATCCAAAGCAATGGCAGTATTAAATATTCTAGCTCCATCTAAATATACAAATAAATTATTCTCATGAGCAATTCTTGATACTTCTGATATATATTCTGCTGAAAGTGGAATTCCCCGATTTAAATCATATGTATTTTCTAGGCACAGCACACTAGTTGAAGAACTCTGAATCCCACTTGTTCTAATAACTCTCTTAATATCATTAAAATCAAATTGTCCATTAGTGCTCCTCAAAGATTTTGCTTGTACTCCCGAAAGTGCCTCTAATGCATCATTTTCTTTACTATATATATGAGATTCCACCCCTACCAAAACCTCATCTCCAGGATGTGTTGATGTCATAATTGCTATCTGATTTGCCATAGTTCCTGTAATTACAAACATTGCTGCTTCTTTTCCAAAGATTTTAGCACTCATAGCCTCTAATCGGTTCACTGTAGGATCTTCACCGGAAAAGTCATCTCCAACCTCAGCATTTGCCATAGCTTGACGCATTTTATAAGTTGCCAATGTTACCGCATCCGTTCGGTAATCTATAATTGAATTCATTTGAAACCTCCCAAATTTTAAGTCTTAATATAATATAAATTGAGCTGAAGTTAACTTACCTAATATTACATTTTTACCTTCTGTTCTACTCAATATAATCACTAATTTTTTAAAATTAATTTTTCATTATTTATTATATCCTACTTATAAGGTAAATTAAAGATTATTTGATGTTATAAGGTTCCATATCCACAAAATGGATACAAGTTCATTACATTACTTGACAATATTTAAGTACTAGTTTATAATTCTCCTCATAAAATTTGTAAAACTTACTCGAAAAATATTTATATAAAATATACAAAAGGAGATGTACTTTATAATGGAAAATGTAAATAGTGAATTTATTTTATCCTTATCAATTATAGTCTTAGGCTATCTGGCTAAAAGACTTAATATTATCAAAGAAAAAGATGGAGAGGGTATGGCAAGACTTGTATTTAATATTACATTGCCATCATTAATTATAAATACCTTTAACACTATGAAGCTGGATTTTTCATTGATTTATTTAACGATAGGAAGTTTTCTTTTCGGAATATTAATGTCTTTAATTGGAGTATTTGTTTTTAAAAAAGAAGCCAGAACTATAAGAGGAACCTTAACCATGTTAACCCCAGGTTTTAATATAGGATTGTTTGCCTATCCTCTTGTTGAGTCAATATGGGGAGCTAATGGCTTAAAATACTTTGGTATGTTTGATATGGGAAATTCATTAATAATGTTTGGTGTATGCTACATAATTGCCAACTATTTTGCTCCTAATGAAGAAAATATTGACTTTAAAACTATTGCAAAAAAATTGTTTACCTCCATACCACTAATGACCTATATTATTACACTTATAATAAATCTATCTGGTCTTCATTATCCTTCAGGAATAATAGATATATCTAAAATAATATCAAAAGCAAACGCACCTTTATCTCTTCTTCTTTTAGGTATATATTTAAACTTTTCCATTGATAAAGGCTACTGGAAAAATATAATCAAAATATTATCCTTACGATATACTATTGGACTAGCTATTGGTGCCGCACTTTTCCTTCTATTGCCTTTTGATTCTCTTTTTCGTTATACACTACTTATAGGTTTTATATTACCTATTGGTTCAGCAGTTATTCCTTACGCTGTACAATTTAATTATGATGAAAAACTTGTAGGAACTTTATGCAATATTACTATTATAATAAGCTTTATTATGATATGGGCTATTATTTCATTGTCATCATTTGCTAAGTAGGATTAAATCATCTGAAATAAACCAACTATTAGTTTTAATTTACACCTTGAGAATTTTTAACTAAATAAAAATAAAAGCTGGTTAGATTAATATCTAAAATGTACCCTATAGTGTAGACTTTTTTATTTGTCTACTCTATAGGGTACATTTTATTTGAAATCTTTGCAGCTTTTATTTTATGTTAACACTTAACGTACTATCTTCAATTGTTGTCTATGAGCAATAACAGATAGCACATAATTAATTATAAAATATGTTAATCCTATCATGAAGAAAATGGTAATGACTTGAGAGGTTTTAGCGTACTGCCCCATGATAATCATTCCTTTACCTGTTAGTTCTTCAATTCCTACTACCCATACAAAGGATGTATCTTTAATTACAGTAATAAAAGTTGAAACTAAAGGTGGAATCATATTACGCAAAGCTTGTGGCAGTATAATATGAATTAATGTTTTTATATAGTTAAAACCTTGTGATGTTGCCGCCTCCCATTGTCCTCTATTAATTGAATTTAATCCTGCTCGAACAATTTCTGCAATAATCGCACTAGTAAATATAGTCATTGCTGTAATACCTGCATTTATTGGTTCTAGCTTAGTCATAAAACGTATTCCTAGTATGAATAAAAGAAGTGGAGTATTACGTACAACCTCAATATATATAGTCGCTATAGGACTAATAATTTTATGATTTGCAAAACGGCCAATTCCTAAAATTATTCCAAAAATCGAACTAAATATAATAGTCATTGCTGCTATGTATAGAGTAACCCCTAATCCCTTTAATAAAAATGTAAATACTTCTGGCTTAAAAACTTCACTTATCATACTCCCACCCCAGTTCTACGTTCTAATCTTGTCGCAAACCTAGCAAGAGGTAAACATAATAGTAAATAAAGTATTGCTGTCATAATGTAGGCCGGTCCGTAATAAAGATTATTACTTGACCATGAGTCAGCTTGATACATTAAATCTCCTCCAGCAACCATAGCCATTACTGACGTATTTTTTATTAAGCTTACAGCTTGATTAGTAAGCGGTGGAAATATAAGTTTTGTTGCTTGAGGCAATATAACATGCCTCATAGCTTCAATATAAGTAAGTCCCTGAGAAACTGCTGATTCCATTTGACCTCTAGGAACTGCTTCAATGCCACCTCTAACTACTTCTGCAATATATGCTCCATGATATATTCCTACTCCAAGAACACCTACTACAAAAACTGATAACATTATCCCAAAGTGAGGCAATACATGGTATAAAAAGAACACTTGGATTACCAATGGAGTATTTTGTATAATAGCAACATAAATTTTATTTATCCTTTTGGGAATTTTATAATCTGATGCTCCCAAAACTCCAAAAACAACTCCCAATGTTAATGCTAATGCTAAAGCAATAACAGAGGCTAAAACTGTTGTAATGAATCCTTGTGCGAAGATAGACCAATCACTAAAAAGTGCTTGCCACTTAAATGCTGCAAAAGGACCTGGCACTATTTAATACCCCATTTCTTAATTAAGTTATCAAGTTCGCCTGATTTTTTCATTTCGTTAACAGTATCATTTATAGCCTTAGCTAATTCGTCATTTCCTTTTTTAGATGCTACTCCATAATTTTGTGGACTGAAACGTTGATCTATAATCACAGTAGAATCATCCAAATATCCGTTAAGAATAGCTCCATCAACTGAGAATGCATCAACACGACCAGCCTCTAAAGCTGCTTTGATTTCTGGGTAAGTTGAAAATTCTAGGAAAGTAACTTTACTTCCAACTTTATCAGCTTCTGTTTGTATAGCTTGCTTACTTGTAGCACTTTGAGCTACGCCTATCTTTTTACCATTTAATCCTTTTAAATCTTGTATTCCAGAAGCTTTTTTAACCATTATACCTACACCATCTGTAAAGTATGGATCTGAGAAATTATAACTCTTTTTACGTTCATCTGTTATAGTAAATGTACCTGCAATCATATCAACTTGTCCACTATCTAAAAGCGGTCCTCTTGTTTTTGCAGTTACTCCTTGTAAATCAACTTTATTTTCATCTCCTAAAACCTTTTTAGCTACTGCCTTAGCAATATCTATTTCAAAACCTTCAACTTTTGAAGTTTTAGGATCCTTATATCCAAACTTCGGTACATCAACCTTAACACCAACTTTAAGTGTTCCTCTATCTTTTATAGCTTTGATATCTGATCCTGAAGATTTAGCTGTATCTGATTTTTCAGCAGTTGAACCACATCCTGTTAACATTAAGCCTGTAACAAGTACTAAACTTCCTATAAGAATTTTTAACTTTTTCATGTTTTTTCCCCCTTAAATGTTATAAATAAATTTAATATTTTCTAATGAACTATACGACTTAAAAATAACTTTGTTCTTTCATGAGTTGGATTATTAAAGAAATGTTCTGGTGAACCTTCCTCCAAAATTTCTCCCCCATCAACAAAAATCACCCTATCTGCTACTCTACGTGCGAAACCCATCTCATGAGTTACTGCCACCATTGTAATTCCTTCGTTAGCAAGATTCACCATAACCTCAAGTACCTCTTGAATCATTTCAGGATCTAATGCAGATGTAGGTTCATCAAAAAGTATAATTTGCGGCTTCATATTAAGAGCTCTAGCAATAGCTACACGCTGTTGTTGTCCACCTGAAAGCTGTGCAGGATATGCATTTGCTTTATCTTTAAGACCAACACGTTCTAAATATGCCATTCCTGATTCTTCTGCTTCTTTTTTAGGAACTTTTTTTACCAAAATTGGTGCTAATGTTACATTTTCAAGAACTGTTTTGTGTGGATATAAATTAAACTGTTGAAAAACCATAGCCACAGATTGTCTCACTTGGGTAATTGGTGCCTTAGGGTCTGTAATGTTAATACCGTTAACTGTAACCTTACCTTCGGAAGGCTTTTCTAATAAATTCATACTCCTGATAAGTGTACTCTTTCCTGAACCACTTGGGCCAATTATAACTAATTTTTCACCACTTGCTATATTCAAGTCAATTCCCTTTAATACATGTGCGTTTCCATAATACTTATGAACACCTTCTAATTTAATCAATTTTAATCACCTTTCTATAACAATTTTATACATAAAATAAATTTAGCGCAAAATGCCATCCAATTAAAAAATCTTGCATTTTTCCTTGTAATCTTATTCTATTATACTGTATCAGCATTTATTTTTGCAATATATATTTTATAATTCTGCAAATCTAATATTAATTTAATAACTATTATGCATCATAATTGCTAATTTGTCAATATTTCATCTGTCATTTCATTGTGCACTTATAAGATTTAATTTAATTTGATTTTTCATTAATCATTTATAAATAAAGCTTTGTATCTCGTATGAAATAATATTTTATAATTATTCATTTTTTTTAATTTTGTACCAATATAAAAAATTATGGTGCAAGAATAGAATCATCATGAAAACTAACCTTAAAATCCATATTTTAACAGATTGTGTAGAATTCTCCCATCCTCTTAAGTGGTGAGTAGTTCATGAAGATAAAATTAATCTATATAAAAAAATCCAGTCAAGGTGGATTATCTTCACCTCAACTGGATTTTTAAAATTCTTTATTTAATTGCACACTGGAGAAATCTTACCATCTTTACTCCATTAATTACCTTAATTTTGTCTAATACTTCCTCCGTTATTTCTCCTTCAACATCTATTATGTTGTATCCAATGTTACCTTTGTGTCTATTCAACATATCAGAAATATTTATTTTATTTGCAGCTAATATTGTTGTTATCTGTCCAACCATATTAGGAACATTAAGATTAGCAACTAGAAGTCTTGGGTTACCTGAGTGACTAAGCTCACAATCTGGAAAATTTACTGAATTCTTTATAGTACCTCTTTCAAGGAAGTTTTTAAGTTCATCTACTGCCATAGTTGCACAGTTTTCTTCTGATTCAGGTGTTGAAGCTCCTAAATGAGGAATTGTAATAATGTTATCATTATCTAATACTTCATCATCTGGAAAATCTGTAACATAACAGCTTACAGTACCATCTTCTATTGCTTCAAGTAAATCCTTATTTACAACTAGTCCACCTCTTGCCATATTTATTATCTTTATACCTTTTTTCATAATAGCAAATTTCTCTTTGTTTAACATACCTTCTGTATTGCTGTTTAGTGGAACATGAATGGTAATATAATCCGACACAGCAAGCAAGTTATCAAGGTTTGTCTCCTTTTCTACATTTCGTGAAAGCCTCCAAGCTTGATCTACAGATATAAAAGGATCATATCCTATTACTTCCATGCCAAGTGCTATAGCATCATTAGCAACCATTGCACCTATAGCTCCAAGACCTATAATTCCAAGTTTTTTTCCTTTAATCTCTGGTCCTTCAAAGTTAGATTTACCTTTTTCTATTAATTTTGGAACCTCTCCACCTTTTCCTTTAAGAGACTTGGCCCAACTTATTCCTTTACATATCTTTCTTGAAGAAAGAAAAAGAGAAGTTAAAACAAGTTCTTTAACACCATTTGCATTGGCTCCTGGAGTATTGAAAACAACAATTCCCCTTTCAGAACATCTATCTATTGGTATATTATTAACTCCAGCTCCTGCTCTTGCAATTGCTTTAAGATTTTGTGGAAGCTCAGCATTAAGTAAGTTGAAGCTTCTAAGAATAATTCCATCTGGATTATCGAAACTTTCCCCAATTTCGTATAACTCCTTTGGCATTACATCAAGTTTTTCCTGTGACACATTGTTGTACTTTTGAATTTTAAACATTTAATTGCCCCCTAATTTTGTAACAAATTTATTCATTCGTTTTAGTGACTTGCGCTACGAATTAAGAATATTATATATCAAGGGGGGTATGTTTTCAATAGGCGCTTGTTTTTCTACTGCTCCTAATTCATAAGCTACCTTAGGCATACCATAGACCACACAAGATTTTTCATCCTGGCCAATAGTCCTTGCACCCTTCCGTTTCATAGCAAGAAGTCCTTTGGCACCGTCATAACCCATTCCTGTAAGTATAATGCCTATTGCTTGCTTTCCCGCCAACTTTGCCACTGATTCAAAAAGCACGTCTACAGAAGGACAATGACCATTTACTCTATCTCCTTCAAGGCACTCAACCCTATATCTTTGCCCAATCTTAGTAATCTTCATATGCCTATCTCCAGGAGCTATCAAAACCCGTCCCTGTTCAACTATATCTCCTGTCTGTGCTTCTTTCACCCGTAACTGGGTTGAGTTATTGAGCCTTTCTGCAAACATTCGTGAAAAGATAGGAGGAATATGCTGCACTACTACAATTCCTGGTATACTTGGAGGTAGTACCTTTAATATGTTATATAACGCTTCTGTACCTCCTGTAGAAGCTCCAATTGCAATAAGCCTATTACTAGTATCCATACCAGAACTTCCAATAACACCTGCTGCTCCTTTACTATTTTTCATACAAGAAACTAACGCATTAGAGGCTACTTTTATTTTTTCAATAAGTTCATTTATAAATTTCTCTACGCTCTTTACTGATTGCACATCAGGCTTAGTGACAAAATCCACTGCCCCTGCCTTCATAGCATCAAATACTGCATCACTTATCGTACTAACTACAACCACAGGCAATGGATACTGAGGAAGTAGCCTTCGTATAAACTCAATGCCGTTCATTTTAGGCATTTCAACATCACAAGTCATAACATCAGGTCTAAACTCTAATATTTTATCCCTTGCATCAAAGGGGTCACTTGCTTTAGCCACTACCTCTATATATGGATCAGATGAAATACCTCTAGATAAAACTTCACGAAATAGAAGGCTGTCATCTACAACCAACACTCTAATCTTTTTATTTATACCCATATTTTCCCTCTTTTCTATGAACTTGAGCTAGCTTATTCCTTTCTGTATATTGCAGGCATTATATACCTAAAATTAGTTTTCTCACGATTTAAGGATTCTGAATGCCCAATAAACAAATATCCTCCATAGTCTAATAAATCGTAAAATTTATTTGCCAATTTATCTTTTGTATCATTGTCAAAATAAATCATAACATTCCTGCAGAATATTACATGAAACTTTCGTCTAAAGGGAAATACTTTATCCATTAGGTTAAACTTTCTATATATCACTTCATTCCTTATTTTATCAACAAGGACAGAATTTTCAACATCATGTCTTTTGAAATAATTAATTTTCCAGTTTGCAGGAAGGGGTGCTATCTCTTCATTACTGTATTCACCTTTAATTGCTTGTTCAAGAGCATTTCCAGATATATCAGTAGCCAAAACTTTTGTATCCCAGAACTTTTTATCCTCACCAAAAAATTCATTCATAATCATAGCAAGGGTATATGGTTCTTCACCTGTAGAACATCCAGCACTCCAAACACGAAGATCCCTATCTTTTACTTTGTTAACAAGGTAAGGAAGAACATTATCTCTAAAGTAACAAAAATGATTTACCTCTCTCATAAAAAAGGTGTGGTTAGTGGTTATCTTATTGATCAGTGTTACTATTGCATTACCTGTTTTGTCAGAAATAATATATTTATAATATTCTGAAAAACTATTAAAATTGTTCTCAATTAGGACATTCTGAAGCCTTCCAACAACAAGTGCTTGTTTTTTTGTTCCTAAATTTATTCCATAGTTTTTTTTGATAAAATCAGCTAATTGATCATATTCTTTTTTCGATATATTTATCATTCACCTCACCTGCCTCTAATAATGGTAAGAGAGAGACTTTACACAGTCTCCCATTTATTAAGTAATACTTTCTCAATTCATTATAACTTAAAAGTAATTTTCACAGCAGCAACTTCTTTCCTATATGTTATTTGTCATAATTTCCACTTCTTCATCCTTTAACAGTTTGTCACAGTCAAGAAGTAACTTTACGCCATCACCAACTTTACCTATTGATTTTATATATCTATTTCTATTTTTGCTTATGTCTGGTGGAGGAATAATCTCTCCCTCTGGAATTAAAATCACTTCCGAAACACTATCTACAATTAACCCTATAGATATATTCTTTATATCTACTACAATGATACAAGTTCTATCGTTGTATTCTTTAGGCTCCTTCTTGAAACGAAGCCTAACATCCATTACAGGAATAATCTTTCCTCTTAAGTTTATTATTCCTTTAATATATTCTGGAAGTTCAGGAACCTCAGTAATAACCTGAATTCCTATGATTTCTGTTACATACATGATTTCTATACCATAGAATTCATTACCTAATGAAAATGTAAGAAATTTACCTTTTTGGGTATCCTCCTCCTGTTCAAGTAACTCCTGCATAAAAGTATCTGCCATACTTACATCTCCTTTCTAATTAACCCTGAAATATCTAGTATTAGACTAATACCACCATCTCCTAAAAGGGTGCATCCTGCCACGCCACTTATCTTTCTAATATTTCTTATATAGTTAGGCAATGCTTTTACTACCACCTGCTGTTCTCCTATAAGTTCATCTGCAAATATACATATGGTTTTAACATCATTTTCAACCATAAGCATAATACCCTTTGGAATATTAGTAACACCAGTACTTACTTTATATAATTCATGCAGCCTTAAAATAGGATAACATTGACCTCTAACCATAATCATTTCATTACCATCAGGATCAGTAATTATGTCTTTTTCTTTCGCCCTGAAGGACTCCTTAATAGAGGTAGTAGGTATAGTGTATTTGGATTTTCCAACTCTAATATTCATTCCACCAATTATAGCCAGTGTCAGTGGAATCTTTAGTGTGATAGTTGTACCTTCATCTGGTATACTATCTATTAAAACAGAACCTCCTATGGCTTCGATGTTTTTCGTAACCACATCCATACCAACACCACGGCCTGAAAACTCGCTTACGTTCTCTTTTGTTGAGAAACCAGGCAAGGAAATAAGATTGTATATTTCCCTATCTGTCATTTCACTTTCAGCCTTGTGCAGTAATTTATTTCTTTTGGCTTTTTCAAGTATTTTTGCTTTGTTTAAACCCTTGCCATTATCCTTAACCAATACCAAAACATCTCCACCTGCATTTTTAGCTTCTAAAGTAACCTGTGCAGGTTCAAATTTACCTTTTGCATGTCTCTCACTATAAGTTTCAATACCATGATCAATAGAATTTCGGATAAGGTGCATTAGAGGATCTGAAATATGTTCAATAATATTCTTGTCCACTTCAGTTTCTGCTCCTATAACCTTCAATTCTACTTCTTTATTAAGCTTTTTACTCATATCTCTAACAATTCTGTGCATTTTATGGAAAGTAGCAGTTAGCGGCACCATTCGTATAGACATAATCATATCCTGAACTTCACTAGTTACCTTTCTAAGCTGTCGTGTAGCCTTGTGAAAATTTTCAAGCTCCAATCCTTTTAAATCAGAATTTTGTGTCACCATTGCTTCAGATATAACCAATTCTCCAACTAAATCCATAAGCTTATCCAATTTAGTCACATTAACACTAATAATGCTCTGAGTTGTAGAAGTTTGCACTTCTCCTTTACCTTGCTCCATACCTACTTTATCCTTGGTTTCCTCTACTTGTACCTGACTATTACAGTTTGGAATTTCTTCAGTTGTTATTTGACTTTCTGCAGAAAATTTATTGAATTCGTTATCATTATCCAATTGTACAAGTTCCAATTTACTCAATAATATGGTTTGAGATATGAGTTCATGCATTTCATTATAGGATTTGGGTGTTTTGAAAAATATAGCAAATCCTTGTTCTCGTATAAATTCAGCAGTATCATCATTATCAATAACGTCTTTCGGTATATACCACAGTGTTTCACAAAAATCCTTAATATCATTGATTACAGCATAGGCCCGAATATTTTCCATTTCACAGCCTTCTTCAAAGTATATAACTGCTTTAAAAATATTAATATTAGAAAATATAGGTACCTTTGTTTGAGTTATATAATACTGTGGTTTTGTCTCATTAGCCTGATTTTTCACTTCCAGTTTATTAGCCGTAGGGTTTTGCTGCTTCAAAATATTTAGAAAATCCATAATATTTTCAATAAGGGAGGAGGCATTTCCATCAGATTGATCGTCGTTTTTTATCTTTTCCATTTCTACCTTAATAAAATCAACACACTCTAAAATTAAATCTGAAAGCTTTGAACACTCTGTATTTTCTGGCTTTTCTTCACGAATAAAATAGAACAGGTCTTCTATTGAATGGGCCAGTGTTGCTATATTTTGAAAAAGCATCATAGCAGAAGACCCCTTAATAGTGTGCATAACTCTGAAAATTTCATTAACTTCATTTTCCGTATACAAACTAGACTTCTCACAACTTAAAATAATTTGTTCAAGTTGCTCTAATAGCTGATTTGTTTCAAAGATATACATGTCCATCATTGGTTCACGATTAAAGTTATCTGACAAACCAATCACCTCCTTTGTTTAAATACCATTTATGTACATATTCTCCTATAGCTTGTTTAACGCCTGGATTACATGATCTTCTTTGTAAGGTTTCACTATGAAGCCCTTGGCACCAAGTATAATGGCCTTTTTAACCCAAGATTCTTGTCCTAAAGCAGATATCATAATAACTTTAGCCTTGGGATCTCGTTTTTTTATTTCTGTTAGTGCTTCTACTCCATCCATTTTAGGCATAGTAATATCCATTGTTACTATTTCAGGATTCAGTGTGGTATACTTATTGATAGCATCAACACCGTCTGCTGCTTCTCCTGCCACCTCAAATCCATTTTTTTCAAGCATTGTTCTAAGAGCTAATCTCATAAATGCAGCATCATCAACAATTAAAACTCTTTTCATCATATTTTTCACCCTTTCCTACTATAAATTTTATTTATCCTTGAAACTATTATATAAAAAATCAAATTTTTTGTATATATTTAAATTTTTATGCATTAATTCAATACACTGTAAAATCCAACTGATTTAGCCAATTCAAGTGCATTATCAATGAGAATCTTCAAACTCTTACCTGTACCGATGACTCTCCCCCTTCAAATTTATTAAATTAATACTTCCCAAATTCTTTATCACTCAAAGCAATCTTTTGTGATTTAGTTGTAGTAACAGCCGCTTCCTCTACAGCTTGATTTATGGCAATTTGATTATACTTTTTCTTTTCATTCATATCTTTAAGAAATTTTATTACCTCTGGACTTAATTCCTCTGTTTTATTATAATAATTATTAGCTTTTTTTAGTTTAAATTTCCCTACTTGTTCTCTTAACAATTCAGCTTGACTTGAAAGTTCCTCACTGGCTGCTGCGCTCTCTTCTGATGTTACAGAATTTGTTTGAACGACCTGAGCTACCTGCATAATTCCTTGATTAATCTGCACAACACCTGCTGCCTGCTCATTTGATGCTGTAGCTATGTTGTCCACAAGAACGGCCACCTTTGCAATGTCTTGAACTATTTTACTCAGAGCCCCTGCAGTTTCATCTGCTATCTTTGTGCCACCCTCAACCTTCTTAATAGAACCTTCAATCATAGCTGTTGTCTCTTTAGCTGCATTAGCTGAACGTGCTGCCAGATTTCTTACTTCTTCTGCAACTACTGCAAAACCTTTACCGTGCTGACCGGCTCTTGCAGCCTCAACCGCAGCATTAAGTGCAAGTATATTAGTCTGAAAGGCAATTTCATCTATAACCTTAATAATCTTTGATATGTTAGAAGATGATTCATTAATTTCATCCATAGATTTCAGCATTTCTTTCATTTGTTCATTACCTTGTATAGCATTTTCTTTTGTAGCTTCAGCAATTTCATTAGCCTTATTAGCACTATCGGCATTTTGTCTTGTTTGTGCGGCGATTTCTTCTATAGAAGCAGTTAACTGTTCAATTGAACTTGCCTGTTCAGTAGATCCTTGAGAAAGAGCCATGCTTGAGCTCGACACCTGCCTTGCACCTGAAGCTACTTGCTCTGCAGCGGCATTTATGTTAGACATAACATCGTTCATATTTTTCGTCATTGCCATGAATGCCCCTGCCAATATACCTACTTCATCTTTACCATCTACATCTACTGATATATCCAAATCACCTTTAGTTACACTATTAGCTACTTTAACAAGCTGTGTAAGAGGCTTACTTATCATATTAGCAACAATAAACCCTAAACTTATTGCAAGTAAAGCTCCAATTATTATTACAATTATCATAAAGGTAGACTGACTTTTAAAGTCTGAAGCATCTGTTTTATACTTTGTTTCTGCAGATTTTGTACTGAAATCTATTAATTGTTCAACTGCCTGATCAACCTTCTCTCTTGCGGTTGAAATTTGGCTTAATCTAGACTGTGCCTCTGAATAATTACCTACTTTTAATAAATCATCATATTCACTTCGTACAGCCTGATATGTATCAATACTACTCTTTAAAATGTTAAATAAATTTCTTTCATCTATAGATTGTATAGTTGTCTCATAATCTTTTAGTATTTCGTTATTTTCTTGTGCCAGCTTATTAATTTCACTCAATCTCTGCTGTAACTTTGATGTATCTTTTTCATATACCATTAACAGATAGTCTGAACGGATAATAAGCAGAGATTTTTGTATTTTTTGAAGGTTTTGTGCTGGTAAAAAACTATTTTTATACATATCTTCAGAACTCTTATTAATAGTTTTCATATTACCAATTCCAATAAACCCAACCATTACCGTAAAAAGTGTAATTATACTAAAACAAACCATAAGCTTAACTTTTATTTTCAAATTACTAAACCACTTCATTATATTTCCCCTCCTATGTTGCCTAAACATTCAGTTTCATCATTGCTTAACAATTTACTGCAATTACGCAAGTTCTATAGTTGTATTCCCTAAATCATTTCTTAAATCTTAATCTTACATCCATTGTCGGTGCTATTTTCATTTTAAGGTTTAGGATTCCTACTATGTGCTCCGGTAATTCAACTATTTCCCTTATTTCTTAAATATCTATAATTTCAGTAAATCTGTAATTTTATCTGCTCCCCTCTTTGATATATTTTAACTTATAAAATCATCTACATTTAAATATGAACCTGATACTTCCATCACGTAATAGAGTTTAATCGTTTTCATTTTTCAAATATTCTTACTATACAAAATATTCTGAACATTCCATTTATATTTTCAAATACAATCACAATTAAGCATAGATAGTACTCTATTTTTTCATCTGCCACCTCTCTGTGGATGTAATATTTATTTATTCCAATTATATTATTTTGTGAACATTTTGTCAAATTGTGGTCATATATAAGAGCTGAATCATAAAAATATAGATTTTTGATTTATCCGATGAGTACCAGCTCTTATAGTTACATTTGAATATTGCTATATTACTAATAATAAGTATATAATTTTAATAATATAAATTTACGTAGCTTGGAGTGAACCAAGTTATCCATATCACTTTCAAGTTTTACTTCACTAAAAGCAAAGGATGTGTTTTATAAGTGGAATATACTAAAGAAAATTTAGATACAATGTATATGAATATTGAAAATTTTTCAAAAACAATTTGTGAAAAATGGCACATAGCTCCTGATACTTTGAGAAACTATATTTTTGCAAACTTAAGTATAGCATTAGCTATAAATACTGAAATGCTAAAAGATATAAATAAGTTATATGCCTTAGATAAGTTAAAGTATTATAATACTGCTAAAAATTCTACATGCATAAATCATGTTATCATGAAACAAGGTACACTAGAACAGGAAATCTATGCTAGGAAAGTATTAGGCATACTTTTAATCGCGGAAATAGATGCTAATTTAAGAAATAATGTAATTAAATTATTGAGAAAACATTATCCCATCGTTTATAATTCTGTTAAAAAACGTGACAAAAGAGATCTTGCTAAAAAATATTCACAAATGGATAAAATCACTAGGATAATATTTTCAAGACTGTATGGTGCAATATATTTCTATTTGGGTATGTACCGTTCTCCAGAACTAGTAGATCAAGGCTTTTTTATATCAATTATTGAGGATTTAAAGGACTTTGAGTTTGGTAGTTTTATAACAACAAATGTGGATGAAGAATTAAAGGTCCATAAAGATAAAATACAAGAAATTAAGACATTAATCAAAAAAGAGTATGGTAAAATATATAGTTATAAAGATCTTTTAGATAATGATTTTAAAGATGTTGAAGAATTTAGAGATATATTTAAAAATTTATTTTTTACTAATAAACTTGATGCAAATTATATTTTTTATAATTCTAACTTTTTAAATATTGATGAAATAATCTTATCCTATATAAAAAAATCTAATAATAAATTAGATTCTAAAATTATACTTCAAACTCTTATTAATGGTATTTTTATGAAATCCCTAATTAATGAATATAAAAAAGTAAGAAGCTTATATTTTGAAAACAATCAAGAAACATTACTCTTCAAAATAAGTTTTTTAGAAGAAGAGTTTAGTAGTGTTGTAAATGAAAATAAAGAAGTTAAGTCTAAATTCAACTCACTTCAACAAGAAAAAATTTTATTTGATGAAAGTTTAAATAATCAAATAAATAAGCTAAATAAAAATCATAAATCTGAAATAAATGATATGCAAAATAGAATCAAAGAACTTGAAATTCAATTGTTAGAAGAAAAAACCCATAGAACTGAATTAAACACTTTAAGAGAATATATATTTGAAGTAAAAAGTGAATATATTCCAAATGTTTCCGATAAAACATTAGAATATTATATTGCTGATAAAAAGGTGTTAATTATAGGTGGCTCTAAAAAGTGGAGAAGAAAGTTCAGAGAAAAATACCCTGAAATAAGAACTTTAAATGGATTCAATGAAAATTTTGAAATCAATATTTTAAACAATGCTGATTACATATTTTTCTACACTGGTTTTATGAATCATGCCACTTACAATCGTGCCATGAATTTTATTAGAATAAATCAAATTCAATTCAGTTATATTGGAAAAACAAATATGGACCTTGTTGAAGAAGAAATTATTGAAGAGCTTGAAAGATTAATATCAAATTAGATAAGAAAAATGGAGCTTTATATTTTGAAGTTCCGTTAAAATAGGTACTCATTCCTAAAACCTGTATTTGCAGTTTCCCTTTATGTTGAAGTAAAATTCTAAAAAACAAAGACCACTTGAATATTATTTCAACGTGGCCTTTGAATACGTTTACTCCATTTGTTTATTTTTTGAAAATCCCAAATGGTTTTCCAACTGGTAAGAAAACTCTTCCAAAGTGTTTATTTAAAACAGAAGCTGCTGATCCATAAAACGAAAATATCGCTATACCTAATTCTGAATATGCTGCAAATTCATGTGTAACTTCTGCAGCTATACCAAAGGTGCTTAATGTTAAACCTATAAATAAAAAGTCTATTAGTACAAATATAATAAATAATACCTTGTGTGTTTCCATTGCTCCAATCGTCATAAAAGCACTGAAAATTAAATACCCAAGAAAAGCAAATCCAAGTTGTTTTACATCAATATCCTTCTTTAACATTTCTCCAAAAACTCCATTTTGCAATAGCCATGAACCTGCAACACCCATCCAAAAGAATGCAAATCCTCCAAATGCTGTTGCTCCAAATGTGTTTTCATGCTTTGAATCGTTAATGCATGCAAATAACTGAGCAAATGCACCTAAAAAAACTGCCCATGGAATTATAAAAGATACCCCATGAGTAATGCCTAATTTTTGTGATGATGCTACTAGTGTAACCATGGCTAGTCCAAATAGTCCAAGTGCAGAAGGATCTGCACTTGCAATCCTTATTGTCTGTGTTTCGTTATTCATAAAATCCCTCCTAAAATATTATTCTTTTCTACAAAAAAATATCACAAAAACTGTATTTTGTCAATTTTTTTCAAAATAGCCAATCTTTTTAATTCTCAATCCACTTTAAATGTATTTTTCCCCTTTTTTATTTATATAATTATTAATTATTTAACAAAATCTAAAAAATAGCAAAAATGCCAAGAAATAACCATACAATATGTAAAAACAGCCCACTTTATTCACTATAACCCTAAGAGGTGATAATTAACAAAGTGAGCTTGTTATTTAATTTAATTGACCTTCTAACCAATCTACAAACTGTTTTGCAGTTCGAGGAGAACGTCCATTGTATCTCATTTCCCATACTAGAGCCTGCTTCTTAAGCTGCTCTTTTTCTATTATTAATCCTCTTTTTTTAACCATACCTTCTACAATTTCCAAATATTTATTTTGATCTGGAGACAGGAATGTAACTGTAATTCCAAACCTATCAGCAAGAGATAACTTTTCTTGCATTGCATCAGAACTATGTATTTCATCTTCTCTACCACTATGTGTTTCTTTTATCAAGTGTCTTCTATTTGATGTTGCATATATAACTAAATTCTTAGGTGTACTTTCTAATCCACCTTCTAAAACAGCCTTAAGCGCTGTATAGTTTTGCTCATTATCTTCAAATGCTAAATCATCAATGAATATAACAAATTTTAGATGACTACTCTTAATGGCTCTTATAACTTCTGAAAAGTCAGCAATAAACATTTTTTGTAGTTCAATGATTCTTAAACCTTCATTGTAATATTCATTTAGGATAGCCTTTACAGTTGAGGATTTTCCGGTACCTCTATCACCATACAAAAGTACATTATTTGCTGAATTACCTTTTAAAAAGCTAATAGTGTTTTCTATTACAATTTTACGTTCAGAATCATACTGTATTAAATCACTCATTCTTATAGGATCTGGAACTTCAATGCCTTTTAATCTTCCTACCTTATCTTGTTTTTCCCATACAAATCCCTTATATTTTGCAAAGATTCCAGTTCCATTTTCTTTATAAAAATCAGCTAAATTTTTGGTGCATAAACTCCAATCTTCTGCTGTATCAAATTCTTCGAGTATATTATTAATTTGAGAATTACTGCTTGTATAATCTTCAAAATCCCATGTTGGAAGAGACATTATTGCATTAATTTCAAAATCCCACTGTAGATTAGTCTCCTTTAAATAGCTCTTTATATCTTCTGCTGAAAGTAATGCAATCTTTTCAAGGCATAATAAATCATTATCTACAGCACTTTTTATACAATTATGTATACTATTAAAATCTTTTATTTCAGCATCTTTTGAAAACACATTGTTATCAAAAAGAATACAGTTTATTATATAACTTTTAAATGTATTTGTGGAATTACAGCTTGTTAAGCAATAATAAAAATCATTATATGTATTGATAATAGTGCTAATTTCCTTTTCCTCACTCAATATGTATTCAAGTAAACCATTAAACTTATTTAGTACCTTATCCTGTAGCAGCCCCCTATAAATACTTAAAGAATCTAATGCAATTTTTGCATCCATTATTTTGTTTTTAGTCATAAAAACCACCCCAATTTTTCTTTTAATTATATATACAAGTTTCACGTCATGTATATTTTTAAAATTATAGCATACTTTTTGTAAATTGATAATAGAAGTATCTGCTTCACACATGAAATGAAACTTGAATCCGATAACAGTATTTGTGGCGTCCTCGGAAAAACAACTAAAGCCTGCATTCTAAATATAAAGAATACAAACTTTTTCATTGCTATAATAAAATTCCAAACTTTTAATTACCAAAGAAGGATTTACCATACTTTATTAAATTTTAAACCTACCAGCCAGTTCAGTTAACTTCTCTGATAATTCAGAAGTACTTTGAGCTTGTTTGGACACCTCTTCTGCTGCTGCAGTTGCCTGAGATATACTTGCTAATATTTCTTCTGAATTTGCTGCTGACTGCTGTGTTGTTGCAGATACATTCATTATTGACGCATTCATCTCTGATACACTCTCTGAGATTGTATTTGATGATACGGCTATTTCTTTTGACATTTGACTTACAAATTCTGCATCCTGCTGATATTGTTGTCCTACTGACTTTATCATTTCATAATCAGGTTTAACTTGATTATCTATAAATTTTAACACATCGTTAGTATTAATTACTAAATTTTTAATGGCATTTCTTACTTCTGCTACTGTTCCTCTTATATTTGTTACTGCATCTCCAGATTGTTCTGCTAATTTTCTTACTTCTTCGGCTACTACAGCAAATCCCTTACCTGCTTCACCGGCTCTAGCAGCCTCTATTGAAGCATTAAGTGCTAATAAATTAGTTTGTTCCGATATTTCTCCTATAACTTCAGCCATCTTACCTATTTCTACAACTATTTTTGTATCATAAATTGCCTTCTTAATCTTAGTTTCTTTTTCATCATATAGCTTATTTGCAGTAATTGATGATTCCTCTGCTTTGTTTTTTATATCTATCGCTCTTTCCATAATTTCTGTAGAAGCCTTGTCCCCATTTACAGCTCTATCAGCCAATTTATTAGTAAGATCTTCTATTTCTTCTGATGTTGCATTTAACCCTTCTGCGGAAGAACTTAACTCTGCATTCCCTTGAGCAATTCCTTGTGTCGATTCTTTTATATTAACCATTGTTGCAGAAACCTCTTCCACAGTAGCTGTAAGCTCTTCACTTGAAGCACTCATATCCTGCATTCCATTAACAAGCTCTGAAACAAGTTCTCTCATCTTCCCTGTTGCAGCACTTAAAGCCTTTCCCATTTCTCCAATTTCATCTTCAGCTATTATATTTACTCCTTGTGTCAAGTCTCCTTGAGCTAAATTTTCAGCATATCTTATTATTGCAGCTATTCTTTTCGTAAACCATTTCATCATTACAACGGCCAATATAAACATAGTCAATGCTACAATTATAATAATTCCAGTCTGAAATATAGTAGTACTTTTAAAAACAGTACGACTTGAATTCAAGCTATTTTCAGCAGATGTAATATTATCTTGTATTACTGTGTTTATACTATCATCTAGCTGTTCCTTTAATATAAAATACTCTTCATTGTATAATTTATTAGCTTCCTGATAATTGCCTTCTTTAACGTAGTTTACTATTTTAACTCTTACATCTCTGTATTTAATTAATATAGCTTTTGCTTTACTATAATCTTCCTCTTCCTTTTGACTTGAATGAGACATTTTCTCATATTCACTAAGAAGCTTATCATTATTATCACTAATATCTTTTATATCTTCTGCCACAACGTTAACATCAGCTGCAAAACTATAATTAAGAATATGTTCCAAATCCCTTAATGTCTTATTAATATTACTTTGAAAAGGGTATAATTTTTCTAAAGCTAGTAAATTACTATTATAAATCCTTTCTGTATTATTATTCATTGTATTCATATTTGACAAGCCAATTATGCCAACTACAATTAAAAATAATATGCTAATTATAATTGTTGCAAATAATTTTTGAGATATTTTCATTTTTTTTAACATCAGTAACCATCCCTCTCCATATAAGCTTTCTAAACTAATCATACCTTAATGTTATTATATCCTACTTTGTTTTATTTTTCCATAACATCTGCATTTATATAGTCTTTATGTTGATAGATTTGAATCTTATTGGATTATGATTCCCAAATCTATAAAACCAGACTATCATCGCAATAGGTTTTGCTACCAACTTCATAATTTTTACACCTTACCCAAACTTCTGTTCTAACTTAATTGTAAAGGAACGTACATTCGCAGTTAATACCATAACTTACTTAATAATACAAAAAGAGCCTATAAATGCTCCTAGTCTTTCATCTTATTTAAATCTTAAATCATTGAAGTTGAAAAATCATACTTGGAAAGTCTTTCTGCAAAGCTTTCTATGTCAAATAAAGGTTTAGTAATATCTTTTGTAATCATAATGATAATGAAAATTGAGAGAATAACTATTGCTATTAATGATAACCATCGCAAGTATTGATGAAAAATAAAAATTAAAGGCTGATTATTCCCAGTAATAAAATCAGCCTTTAATTTCTATTACTGGGGATAATCAGCCTTTAAATAACAAATATTATTGAATTTGACTTTGTCCTTTTTCTTTAAGAACCTTGTTTAATAACTCTAAGTTTACAAGCCCTTTTGTATCTGGTGCTTGTTTCAAAAATCCTGTAGTAACTGATAAGTTAACCATTTCAATTGTAGCGTCTTTCTCTGGGTTATTTGTTACAGTTAGCCTTTTGAAAGCAGAATCTAATACATCTTTAGCTAAAGAACTTTTAGTTAAATCTTTTATTTGTTTATTTACAATGTCACTAGCTTCACTATTATTTTTATTTATATACTCTGTTAAATCAACATGAGCTTTTAAAAATTTCTCTACAGTATCAGCATGCTTCTCTAAAAACTCTTTTCTAACGATTATTACAGCTGTAGGATATTTTCCTTCACGCCATACTTTATCATAATCCAATACCACATTAGCTCCTACTTCTTTTACAAGTCTTGAACCCCATGGTTCAGGCACAAGTGCTGCATCTATCTGTTTTCTGTCCAATAATGTTTTTATGTCTGGATTATCAGCTTGTACTATTTCAACAGTTCCTCCTTTAGTTTTATCCTTAAGACCATTTTGAGTTAATAAATATCTTAAAGATAAATCCTGAGTGTTTCCAAACTGAGGTACCGCTACCTTCTTGCCAGCTAACTCTTTAACATCTTTTATAGGTAAGTCTTTTCTTGAAACTAATATGGCACCTGCATCTGTAGCCCCCGCTATGATTTGAATATCACCTTTAGACTTGGCATAGCCGTTTATAGCTGGTCCTGGTCCTATGTAGCCTATATCTAATGCTCCTGCTAAAAAGGCTTCAATTTCTGATGATCCCGCATTAAATTGTTTCCACTCTATTTTTGTCTTGTCACCTAAAGCTTTTTGAAAGGTTCCCTGTTCTTTTCCGACTAAAGCTTGAGAGTGAGTTATATTTGGAAAAAATCCAACTCTCACCGTTTCACCTTCACTTTTCGTGCTGCTGCCGCTGTTTTGGCTGGCTCCTTGATTAGGTCCACAACCTGTAAATGCTCCAAGTATTGAAATTATTGATAGGGCTATGACAAACTTTTTTCCTTTCATTTTAAACATCTCCTTTAAAATTAATATTATTTTTTCAAATTTATTACTATTTTTATCAAAACCATCGGTGAAAACTCGAAAAATATTACAAATAATCTCTATTAAAGTATAATCACATTTTTCCTAATCCACATTTATATCTTATGTTTGCTTCTACTTTTTCAAATATAAGTTTATCAAAACCTAATCCCAATATAATAATAACAATCATTACTGCCATAACTTGACTAATGTCCGCTAAATCTCTACCTATCATAAGCACTTGACCTAAGCCTTTTGTAGCAGATAGCATTTCCCCTGACATTAAAGCCCTCCAAGCAAAGGACCACCCTTGTTTCATGCCAGTGATAATTGAAGGAAGTGCAGAAGGTATAATTACGTTCCAATATAATTTAATTCCCCTTGCTCCCATAGTTTTTGCAGCCTTTACATAGAGGGGATTTACATTCTTAATTCCTGATTCTGTAGCTATGGAAATTGCAAATATAGAACCTATAGCTATAACGAATATGATAGCCTCTTCGTTTAATCCATACCACAAAACTGCAAAAGGAAGCCAGCATATACTAGGTAATGTTTGTAAGCCCAATATGAGGGCACTAAAATTTTCATCTATATACTTATATCTGACAATAAGCAAGCCTATAGCCATTCCTACAACTAAAGATATTGCGTATCCAACAAACAATCTTTTTAAACTAGCAATTACAGCAACAGCTAAAGTGTTATCTTTAATAAGTCCAATCAAAGTTTTTGTTACATCAATAGGGGACGGAAATGTATAAGGCTTCCATACTCCTAGTATATCTACTCCTAACTTATATACCAACTCCCATATCATTATCAGAATCATATAAAATGCTATTCTTTTCAATACTCCAATCACTGTCGTACTCATCTTTTGCAACCTTCTCCACCTCCTCTCTAAGTTCTTTCATTACCTCTGTAATAACATAGGCTAAATCTTTGCTTTCAATAGTTCTTGGTCTTCCTAACTTAATATCAAAGACTCTTTTTACTTTTCCTGGATTAGCAGACATGAGAACGACTTTATCCGCTAATAGTACTGCTTCTTCCACATTATGAGTGACAAATACAATAGTCTTTTTTGTTTCCCACCACACCTTCTGCAGCTGGATCTGCAGAATACTTTTAGTCTGACTATCTAACGCAGAAAAGGGTTCATCCATTAATAGTACTTCTGAATCTAAAGTTAATGCTCTAGCCAAGGCTACTCTCTGTCTCATTCCTCCAGATAATTCATGAACATAAGAATCTTTAAACTTAGTCAAATGAACCATTTTAAGATATTTCATGGCTTTTTCTCTTCTTTCAGCTTTAGATACTCCTGCCATTTTCATACCAAACTCTACGTTATCTATAACCTTAAGCCATGGAAATAAAGCTGAATCCTGAAACATCATAGCTCTATCAACACCAACGTCTTTTATTTCTTTATCATATAAAAACATCTTTCCATCTGTAGGCTTTTCAAGCCCTGCAATTATATTTAACAGAGTTGATTTTCCACAACCGGATGGTCCCAAAAGACATATAAATTCTCCTTTTTCAAAAGAAAGATTAATATCTTCTAAAGTTACAGTTTCTTTATGTTTTGACACAAATTTTTTACTAATTCCTTTAATTATCAGAGACAATTTAATCACCCTCCTTTATTTAGAATAAAATACTATTAAATTTACTGTTACCCTTGTTACTTTGTACCATTTTTGTCATAAGTGCTTATAAAACTAAACAAATTAAGTAATTTCTATTTTATCTTCTGTTGTCTATTTTTTAGCTATCTAGCAAAAAAAGACTAAGGTACTCTTCTTTATAAAAATCTTTTCTCCAATGACTACCTACTCTAATACTTCCATCTTCTCCAAAATGTAAGTACAGAGCAACTACGCCCATGAATTCGTTCAACTAAGAATTGGTGGGGGCCAAATACCTAAATGACATTTAACGGTCAAAGTCCATTCGTCATTGGTAAACCCCATATAATTCAAGTTTCACTTCATAAAGATTTTTATAAAGAAAGCATACCTTAGTCTTCAGTTTTTCTGATCAACTAAGTTCTATCAATTTTAAATCATACTTTTCCTACTTGTTAACTATATAATACTCTTAATTCAGTAAATTGTCAATAAATATTGTTATATTACCCAGTAATTGCTGTGAAATATTACTCTTCGATAAGTTTCCAATGTAACCCATTTATTTAAAAATTTCACTTCATTCTCTTCATTAATTTTCTTATATTCATTTAAGAACTCTAAAGCTTCTTCATCTGAATTCACTTTTACAGCAAATCCTCTTCCGTTAACAATTGGAGCTCCTGTGTACTTATATTCATCAATTGACTGAATGTCAGTAATTTTCTTGTCACACACTTTAATTGCCACCCAATCACGAAGAACTAAAATATCAATGTTTTCTGGATACTTATAACTCTCACCTTTAACCGGAATTTCATCTCCAACTGTATAGGTATGACCTACTGATTTATATTTTGATAAAGATAAACTTTCTGTGTTATAGTAAAACTCTTCAAAAACATCTCCTCTTGCTTCTAAATCATTATACTTAAATGCAACGTTATCCTTCTTATTTTCATTATTGAAGATATCTTCTACAACACCGCAGGCTGATGTCATATTAGTGATACGATCGATTAATATAAGTTCTCCTAATGTCTTGTGTATATTGAACTTGTCAACTATGATCTTTTCAGAAAGTGAAATATCACATACTGCAATTTCATTTTTCTTTAAAAATCCAGTTGATAAGTGTTCGCCAGTATTTACATCAATTTTATATTTTATTTCTGTAACAACACCTGGCAGCATCTTTGTTCCCACTTTTACAAAATAGTCTTTACCTGCTGTTAACTCAGAATCATCCATCCAAAGAATCGTAGACGTAATTAGATTGCTAGCTACAAGTTTTGTATCTTTTGTAAGTACACATCCTCTAGATACATCCACTTCCTTATTAAGCTGTATTGTGACAGGCTGATCTTTCCCTGCACTTTGTACATTTTTATCAGTTAAATGAATGCTTTTTACTAATGCTTTTTCATTGCTTGGAAGTGTTGTTATTTCATCCCCTACCGCAATACTACCAGCTTCAATCTGTCCTTGAAAACCTCTGAAGGTATGATTTGGCCTACATACTCTCTGTACTGGCATATAGAAGCCTTCTTCATCAGAAGTACTTTCAACATCTACATTTTCAAGATAAGTTAAAAGAGGTGTTCCTGTATACCATGGTATATTTTCTGACTTCTTTGTAACATTATCCCCCGCTGTAGCGGATACTGGAATAATCGCAATGTTTTCCAAGGAAAGTTCTTTCTCTAATTTTCTAATTTCTTCTTCAATTGTTAGGAACCTTTCCTGATCATATCTGATTAAATCCATCTTGTTAACAGCAAATACAAAATGTTTGATACCCATTAAAGAACAAATTCTTGCGTGTCTTCTTGTTTGAACAAGTACCCCTTGTTTTGCGTCTACCAGTATGATGGCAAGATCTGCAAATGACGCACCAACCGCCATATTTCTAGTGTACTCTTCATGACCTGGTGTATCAGCTACGATAAAGCTTCGGCTATCTGTTGTAAAATAACGATATGCAACATCGATTGTAATACCCTGTTCACGCTCTGCCATAAGACCATCTAATAGTAAAGAATAATCAATCGCTCCCTCACGACTGCCAACCTTACTATCTAATTCCAAAGCTTTTTCCTGATCTGCAAATAAAAGCTTTGCATCATATAAAATATGTCCAATAAGAGTGGATTTTCCATCATCCACACTACCACATGTTATAAACTTTAATAAGCTCTTCATATTAGAAATACCCCTCTCTCTTTCTTCTTTCCATGCTGCCTACTTCTTCAGTATCAATAACACGGGTGGTTCTCTCAGATGATACTGCACTCAATGTTTCCTGGATAATTTCATCTAAAGTTGTAGCTTCTGATTCCATGCCTCCTGTAAGAGGATAACATCCTAAGGTTCTAAAACGCACTGTTTTGTGTTCAATTTTTTCTCCTGATAATAGTTTCATTCTATCATCATCTACCATAATGATATTTCCATCTCTATACACTACTGGACGTTCTTTTGCAAAGTATAATGATACTATGTCAATATTTTCTCTTTTAATATATTGCCAGATGTCTCTTTCAGTCCAGTTTGAGATAGGGAACACTCTCATACTCTCACCTTTATGAATCTTAGTATTGTAGAGTTTCCACATTTCTGGTCTCTGATTTTTAGGATCCCATGCCTGTGCCTCATTACGGAAAGAAAAAATTCTTTCTTTTGCACGTGACTTTTCTTCATCACGACGTCCGCCGCCAAAAGCTGCTGTAAAGCCATATTTTTTCAATCCTTGTTTTAAAGCCTGCGTCTTCAGAATATCTGTATAGGCTGAGCCATGATCAAATGGGTTAATTCCTTGTTTTAAAGCCTCTTCATTTCTATGAACAAGCATCTCTATTCCTAATTCTTTTGCTCTTCTATCACGAAACTCTGTCATTTCTTTAAACTTCCATGTAGTATCAATATGCATGAAAGGAAAGGGTGGTTTCTCCGGATAAAATGCTTTCATGGCAAGGTGTAACATAACAGAGCTGTCTTTTCCTATTGAATATAACATTACTGGTTTCTCACATTCAGCAGCCACTTCACGAATAATATATATTGCTTCTGCTTCCAATTTATCAAGATGTGATAATTCACTCATTATTAATTCCTCCTATTTTTGCAGACTTTGCTTTTTATATAACTTATAAATAAATATTTAACATTTGTAAAGTTTTAGTTAACTACGAATTTTTATAATTTTACATACCTAATGCCTTTTCTTAGTATTTATTGGAATCCTTACGGTTTACATCAATGGTCTGTACAGCTGCATTACTTTTTTCAATATTCCAATGAACAATATCGTCTTCTGTCTCAACCGTTAAGCGGCTTCCTCTTCCTCCAATATCTGCTCCTAAATAGAAGGAAATTGCACATTTCTTACATTCCTTTATACAGGAACTGCAGCCCCAGCAGTCTTTTGGATATTTTATATAGGCTTTTCCATCCTTATCTAACTTTATAAGACTTCCTGGGCAGACAGACAAACATTTTTTACAGCCCACACACTTATCTTTGTTAATTGATATGCTCATATGTTTCACCTCTTCCTACCAAATCTCTGAACAAAATAGTAAGTTTTCCATCCACAAGCTTTGAATTAACATATTTAAGCCATTCATCACCTTTCTCTGGATAGTCCAAATTTTCTGCAAAACTATGCCATCTGGTTTCTTTTCTTGCCCTTAAATGAGCAATTACTGATTTACAGAGAATTAGTCTTTCTTTTAATTCATATACAAACATCAATTCGTGCATATCATTTGCATACAAGCTATTGCTTAGCTCCATAATTTGTTCAATTTTTTCATCTGCTAGTGCTAGCTGTTTTTCATTAAACTGATAGTTACTTCCAATTCCTCCTGCATAAGCATCCATTACTTTCTGCATAGCTTCTTCTAGCTCTTCAGCAGAGAACATAGGATTTTCGAAATTCAGTATCCTTTCTACTTCCTCTTTCTTTGATCTGATAAATAAATCTTCCTCTGATTTTGATAAAATAGCAGTATTCTTCTTATCATTTTCTATTTCTTCTGCTGCAGCTTTTCCCGCAATTTCACCTTCTACTAATGCACCTGTTACATATTTTTGTGGACAACCGCCAGCCACATCACCTGCCGCAAAAAGACCTTTAATTGTACTTTCCCTTTTCGTATCAACCCAATATCCGCTTGCAGTGTGCCCACCTACTATGTATGGTTCAGTTCCTTCAATTTCTACGTTTTGTTCACTTGGGTTTTTACCTGCTTCTACCCACTTAAGAGTTTGACTTGGTGCCATGTTCAAATATGCTTTTTTCAATTCTTCATCCTGTGAAGAACTAATTCCTTCTGTTCTTAAATAGCAAGGTCCTCTGCCATCCTGATTTTCCTTTACTGTTCCATAAACTCTTTCAGAAGTTGTAAGACCATATTTTGTCTCATAAACTTCTCCTTTTGAGTTAACCTGCTTTGCTCCTACACCCTGTGCGATAGTTCCAGTAGGTGCTATCGTGTCTTTACATCTTAATGCAATAAATCTCATTTCAAAAGTAGTCATCTCCGCACCTGCACGAATTCCCATAGCATAACCTGCTCCAGTGTTAAAAGGTGGATACCACATCTTATGTCTAGAAAACCCTGGGTTATTAGGCCTGTATAATCCTGCTGCACCACCAGTAGCACATATTACTTTTTTTGCTCTGATTTCATAAAGGACTTCTTCTTCCCCGCCAATTGCAAAAGCTCCCAATATCTGATTATCCTTAACTATATAATCAGTTACATTTACCTGATTCATAATCGTTACATTAGAAAGTGCTTTCACTGCATCTGCTAAAATAGGCTTTATATTTTCTCCATTAATTTTAATATTTCTGTTTCCTCTAGCCACATACTCGCCATTTTCATCCTTTAAAATAACAAGTCCTAAGTCTTCCATCTTTTTAGTTACTCTATTAAGTCCTTCAGACATAGTAAGAAGCAAATCTTCTCTTACAATATTATCTGCATCCTTTTTTGAGTAATCCACATAATCTTGAGGGGTCCTGCCCTTTACAATGTAAGCATTAATTGCATTAACTCCAGCTGCCAGACATCCGCTTCTCTTAATATTTGCTTTTTCAACAATTAATACGGTCGCATTTGAATGTTCCCTTATGGTTAAAGCAGCATAACATCCTGCTGTACCTCCACCAATAATTAATATATCTGTTTCTAACTGTTTTACTTGTATTTCTTTTTTCATATTCTACTCCTTTTTAGATAGATATTTAATAAATAACGACTATATTTAAAATAATTCTTATTATGCTTTTCCAAATCCATACTTGCGATTTATCGCAAACTCTATCTTTTCAAATACAAATTTATCAATTATAAATCCTAGTAAAAGAATTACTACCATTACTGCAACAATTTGATTTATATCGTTATATTTCTTACCTTCAGTTAATATTTGCCCTAAACCATTCATTGAAGAAGCTATCATTTCCCCCGCTATTAAGCCTCTCCATGCAAAAGCCCAACCTTGTCTCACTCCTGCTAAAATCACAGGAATAGATTCTGGAAAAATGACTTCCTTATAAAGAGCAAACCCTTTAGCTCCAGCCATTTCTGCTACCCTAATGTATATAGGTGTAAAGTTTTTCATACCACTTTCTATTGCCATAGACACTGCAAAAACTGACCCTATAATTATTACAAATAATATGGCTTTTTCATTTAATCCAAACCATAAAACTGCAAAAGGTACCCAGCACACATTAGGCATACTCTGGAGTCCTCCAATAAACTTACCTAGACTATCTCTAGTATTTTTAAGCTTTACCATCAGAAGTCCTATTAGTGACCCCAGAATTAGAGATATTATAAAACCTACTACAAGTCTTCTCAAGCTTATAAGAATTGCTACTCCTAGCGTATTATTTGCCATAAGTTTAATAATACTTTTATAGACGTTGACTGGGGATGGAAAGTTAGCAAACTTAGAGGCCAATACCCATATTGCTATCATTATCATATAGAACAGAATCTTGTTCCAGATCCCATCCTTCATCAAACTCTGCTTTTGCAACCTTTTGTACCTCCTTTTTAAATTCTTTCATAATTGATGAAACCATGTAAGTTACATCAATACTGTCTATCTTTCTAGGTCTTGCTAGCTGTACTCTGAATTCTTTTTTTTCAGATTCTGGACTTGCTGGCATTAAAATAACTCTGTCAGCTAAAACTACTGCTTCCTCAATACTATGGGTTATAAATACTATAGTCTTCTTAGTATTCCACCATATTTTCTGAGTTTCCGTTCTAAGGATATCCCTTGACTGGCTATCAAGAGCGGAAAAAGGTTCGTCCATAAGAAGTATGTTCGAATCTAAACAAAGCGCTCTAGCAATGGATACCCTTTGCTTCATCCCACCAGAAAGCTCACTAACAAAAGCATCCTTAAATTTAGTAAGATTCATCATTTTCAAATATTTAAGGGCTTTTTCCCTTCTTACATCTTTAGGAACTCCGGATACCTTCATCCCGAACTCCACATTGTCTATAACTTTTAACCATGGGAAAAGTGCGTTCTCTTGAAATACCACCGCTCTATCTGGTCCCGGTGAACTTACTTCTTTTCCATCTAAAACAACTCTTCCGCTGCTAGGTTTTTCAAACCCTGCAATAATATTCAAAAGCGTAGATTTACCACAGCCTGATGGACCTAAAACACATACAAACTCTCCGTCTTTTACGGTCAAATCTATACTTCTAAGTATCTCCAATTCTGTATTGTCTTTTTTATATTTTTTACTTACGCCCTCGATTACTAAACTCAAGCCCCATCCCCCTCTTTAATATTTATTTGATTCCATTTTATTAGTATCTATCAAAGTATTTAAAAAATAAATTTATTTAGCTTTCATATATTTTCTATAATAATTTCTCCTTCTACATTCCGCTTTCTAAATATCTTTCAATTACCAAAGCTGCAGCTCCAACTGAAATTGCACTTTGCTTAAAATATCCTCCGCTGCTGAAAACAACTCTTTTTCCTTTATCTGAGTGTAATTTTTTCATAACAACTTTAATACATTCATCATAAAATAGCTTTGAGTTCATTATTAATGGTCCACTTAATATAACTAATCCTGGATTAAGTAGATTAATATAATTAGCTAATCCTGTTCCCAAAATCAATGCAGAATCTATAATTATTTCTTTAGCTAAGTTATCATCTTTTTCCGCTGCAATACAAATATCCTTGTATTGTATGTCATTTAAAGGTTTATCTATAACAGTATGCCTTCCTTTTTTAATTTCAGCAGAAAACTTTTCTACTATTGCATGGATGGATGAATAACATTCTATACATCCGAAATTTCCACATTTGCACTGTTCTCCATCAATGTCAATAATCATGTGTCCAAAGGCATCTTCCTCATCATTTATTGTTCTTATAAGACTTCCTGAAGAAATTGTCCCTGTTCTTATTCCAACGCCACAATTGAAATAAGCAATATTTGAAAACTCTTTTCCAATGCCATAAAAGTACTCTGCAACAACTGCTGTATTTGCTCCATTCTCAATAATGATTGGACATTTTAATTTTTCTTCTAGCATTGATTTTATTGGTACATTGGACCATCCTGGAGCACTGAAGTAAACAGGGCTTATCATAATTCCGTTTTTTATGTCTAATGGTCCAACAGTTCCTAATCCTATACCCAGTAATTTAATAGGCTCTAATTCTAGATCCATATATGCTTTATTAATAATTTTTTCTATTCTTCTCACAGTTTCATCAGGAGAGCAATAATAATCCATATAAAATGTTTCTTTATGCATAATTTCCATTTTTAAGTTAGTGATGACTACCTGTGTATATAATCTAGATATATCTATCCCTATAATGTAAAAGTCACATAAATTCACATCATATAAAATTGGTTTCCTGCCACCGGTGGATTCACCTACAGACTTTTGAACTATAATTCTACTTTGTTCTAATGGATGCATTATATAATTCAAAGTAGTTAATTTAATATTTGTCAAAAGTGAGATTTCTCTTTTAGGCATATGTTTATTCTTTTGAAGTAGATTAAATATCTGTTTTTCTTGAGAATCTAGATTTTTCAATATTTCAGAACTATTTTTCATTGTTATACCTTCTCAAATAATATTATTGTAGTACTTATCTTTTAGATACTTTTAACCATTTTTATCAAAAGTATCTAAAAAAATAAAGTTAATACTCTATAATCCTAATTGAACTTATTTACCCACTGAAAACTTATCCTTTGAATCAAAATCATAATATAAATCAGGATTTTCACTGAAGTTCTCAAATTCAGCATACTTAGCTATTAAAGCTTTTATTTCTGAGGATTTATTATTTGAAAATTCTTCAAAGCTTTCATATCCTAGATTTCTTTTTAAGACAGCCAATTCTAATAAGAATTTAGGTATTTTTTTAGCTGGTATATCCCCATATACTTGTCCAAGTTTTACTATGTCAGCTCCTACTTTTCCACCAAAGAATACAGCGTAAGTTGGAATAAGACCATCTTCAGTACGTTTTGCTTTTCCACTAAGTCCAATTAATCCTTTTTGATGTTGTCCACAAGAATTATGACATCCTGATATAAATATTCTTGGTAATTCATCTTGAAGTTGTTCCTCATCTTTCTTAAAGGTTTCACTTACAGCAACTAAAAGCCCCTGAGAATTACAAATACCTAATTTACAAATTCTTGGTCCTGCACAAGTTATTGAATTATCAAAGTCAAAAGTTGATGAGAATTTAGAAGTTATATGAGCTAAATCCTGTAAATCTTTTTCTTTTAAATCTCTTACAAATATCCCTTGAGTAAGTGTTAATCTTATAGATGCTTTATAATCCAAGTTTGTTAAGAAATTTAGAAATTTATCCAAGTTATCAGTACTGATGTTACCGTTTTGCGGATGAATATATAAAGAATAATACCCTGATTGTTTTTGTGAGAAGATTATATTATCATATTTCTTATCAATACTAATATTCTTACTTTCAATACTTTCTTTCTCTTCTTCCTTTAAATTTATATTAATATTTAATTCTTTTTCACTTTTTACTTTACTCAATTGATTTCTAAATAATTCAGTAAAGCTTTCTTCGCCTAATCTGTGCACTACAAATCTTAGTCTAGCTCTATGTCTGTTGGTTCTATCCCCTTCATTTTCAAAAACTTCTTTCATTGCCTGCACATAGTATAAAACTTCATTAGCTTCTATAAAATCTGCCAGCTTTAATGCAGCTCTAGCATTTCCACCTAATCCACCGCCTCCATAGACTTCAAAGCCTTTTTTACCATTAATTATTTTTGCAATAAAACCTAGGTCTGATATGGTAGCATTAGCAGTATCTTCGGGACTATTAGAAAAAGCTACCTTGAATTTTCTTGGAAGATTCATATTAGCAGGATCACTCATAAGATGATTTGTAGCTTCCTTTACATATGGTGTTACATCAAAAACATCATCTTCCGATACCCCAGAAAGTGGAGAACATCCTACATTTCTTACGGTATTTCCACCTGCACCCTTTGTAGTTAATCCAACTTTTATTAAATCTTCTAATACACTATTTAAATCATCAATTTCTACTGAGTGAAACTGGATATCCTGTCTTGATGTAAAATGTATTCTGCTTTTAGCATATTTTTTAGCAATTTCACTTATAGCTTTAAATTCGTCTAATGTTATAACTCCTCCTGGATTTCTTGGTCTCACCATATATGTATCAGTTAATCTTTCCTCATAAATTCCCATAGATGCACCAAAAGGTTTAAATGCCTCTAACTTACCTTCTTTATATTGTTGTAAGTTTTCCTTGAAATTTTCTACACTTTTTAGTATTTGCTCTGTGATTTCTATCATTATTATTCTCCTCTCAATAAGTAAACTGGATATTTTATTGTTATTTTCACTGAAAATCCTATAGCAAAAGGCTATTTTTCTTAGTTCAAGAAAAACAGCCTTAAATTTAAGTTCCAAATTAATTTCTCCTAAATTTAACCTTTCTTCTTATCTTTCAGAATAAATGATATTCTGCAGGAATTAGCACCGATACATTCGAATGGAAATGCCGGTTGTCGGGTTTCATAGGGCCAGTCCCTCCACCACTCTTGATAATAATATATCCTAGTATTATAATATGTTATATAAGACATACTGGATATATATGAATTATAAT